>Ga0080064_1000057_pt1 | contig 260191 bp, 223 predicted proteins | sample Subgrocontami54m_FD_69260 | JGI IMG/M metagenome (GOLD analysis project Ga0080064, IMG submission 69260) | Subsurface groundwater microbial communities from S. Glens Falls, New York, USA - GMW46 contaminated, 5.4 m (SPADES assembly) (version 2) ...
TCAAGATTCCTTTTAATCCTTCGGCCCCTGCGGTGCGTTATGAACATTCCATGGGGCAATTCGGGAAACGGCTGCCTTCAAATATCCTCAGGACAAGCCATCGTTTCATGACGGGGCTATAAGCTATTGATCTCCGCTGATCGAGTTTAGATATGACGCAACTTGCCGATATCTTAAGCTATGAAAACTATCACCGATCCGAAGGAGCTGGAACAACGCCGGATTCGAGTCGTCGGCCTTGTTCGGCGAGGCAAGAAAGTTTCCGAAGCGGCTCAGGAGTATGGGGTAACGATCCAAATCATCTACCGTTGGCTGAAGGCGTACAACCGGGGAGGCAAGAAAGAGCTGAAGGCCAAAGGCAAGAGTGGAGCACAACCCAAGTTGACGGAGAACCAGCACAAACAGCTTCTCAAAGAGCTTGTGAAGGGAGCGCAGGCTCACGGCTATCCAAGCGAACTTTGGACGCAGGAGCGCATTGCCAAGGTTTGCTGGAAGAAGTTTCGGGTGAAGTATCATTTCAATCACATTGGCAAGCTTTTGAAAGCGATGGGTTGGAGTTGGCAGAAACCCACGACAAGGGCCATCGAGCGCAACGAACGGGAGGTCAAACGCTGGTTGCGGGAGGACTGGCCCCGTATCAAAAAAAAGCCCGAAGGAAGCGCAAAAGCCTTGTTTTCCTAGACGAAAGCGGGTTTTCATTGCATCCGACCCGCGTTCGGACATGGGCGCCCAGGGGCAAGACGCCGGTCTTGAGGCATCGATCCTCTTGGCCCAAGCTTTCGGCCATCTCCGCAGTCAGCCGTCGCGGGCGTTTGTATTTGATGCTGGCGGATGGAAGCATCCGCTCTCCGGAAGTCATTCGTTTTTCAAGCATCTGAAAAGGCATTTTAGGCATGGGGTGATTATGCTTTGGGACAGGGGCACGATTTACCGCTCCAAAATAGTGCAAGATTTCGTGCGCCAATCTCGGAAGTGGCTGGACGCTGAGTTTCTGCCGCCTTACGCTCCGGATTTGAATCCCGATGAATGGTTTTGGAACCACCTGAAGAATCGCAAGCTGGCCAACTTTTGTCCGAGCGGTATTGGGGATTTGAAATCCGCCATCCGTCATTCGGTGATTCAAATCCGACAAAAGCCCAATTTGATTCGTTCGTTTTTTCATGCAAGTCAACTTTCCAAGAATTGATATGCTAAACCTTATGTGCGGAGATCAATAGGTCAAAAGGCCCAGCAATCTGTGAAACGCTTTGAGCGGTCCCTGGTTCTCCCGGAATGGCTGGATTCATGCCGGCAAGTGCTAGAAAATCCTTCAGATGAATCTTCGAGAACTCCTAACCGAGATTGGGCAGCCGATCATGATTGATTCTCCACATTCTGGCGTTAGCATTAAACGCATTCTGATTCGGAATACGACTTTTCAAGTCATATCGCACGTATTGACATTGGCGATAGGGCTTGCAACAAATGTCATCCTTTCAAGATATTTAGGGGTTGAAAGGTATGGTCAGTTTAATTACATCTTTTCTTTTTTTTATTTTTTCTTAGCCGTCAATGATTTTGGGGTAACTACAATTGTCGTTAGAGAGATTTCGCGGCACAAAGAAAAGGGGGCGGAAATTATTGGGACCGCGTTAATTTTTAAAATTATCATGGCAGTCGTCTTTGTGGGTATTTCGTGGGTGATCATCCCGCTCATGAAATTTCCTCAAGAACTAAGAGCGGCGCTGCTCCTATACTCCTTCATTCTTCCGATCATTGCACTTGAGCTTCCGGCTGCCATCTTTCAAGTTTTTTTGAAAGTCGAATATCCTTCAATTATTGGAATCGTTGGCAGAGTCTTTGGATTCACTGTGAGCATGATGGCCGTTTGGATGGGATATGGACTAAAAATTTTGATAATGGCGCTACTTATTAGTGAAGCCATATCCATGTTGCTGATTTTTAGCTATTCCAAGAGATTTGTTAAGCCGATTTTTCACTTTAATTTTCAGGTTCTAAGAAACATTTTACGCTCTAGCATCCCGATAGGTATCACAGGTATTTTCGTTGCATTGATCAACCGTATGGACTTCATCCTATTGGAACGCATGACAGATTTTCGTCAGGTTGGATTATATTCGGCTGCTTATCGGATCACTAATCTTTTGGAGGCTTTTCCCCTTATGGTTATGGGAACTGTTTACCCCTTAATGTCCCGATATGCGGTTGAAGATCACGCCCGATTGCGTCTTTTGTATAAAAAAAGTTTGCTTTTGTTTACGGCGATGGCAATTCCGATGGGCATCAGTATTACTTTTCTGGCTACCGCGATTATTCAATTATTATTTGGCAATAAATTTTCTGGGGCGGGGCAGGGACTCGCCATATTAGTCTGGTCTACCGTTTCTATCTATCTGGCAATCAGTGGTGGTAATCTTCTCATCAGCATGGGACGGGAGAAAATCAATCTTTTAATCCAAGGTGTTGTTGCTATCATTAACATCGTATTGAATATTTTATGGATTCCAACGATGGGATTTATTGGCGCGGCGTGGGCGACCACCATTTCATTTATTTTTATTCTCATTGCAACGATCACTGCAGTGGAGATCTATTTGAATCCATCTCGGCGACCTGTCCAAAAGCCTGACGCGCTAGGGAGGTTTTGAATTATGAGAAAAATTAAAATATTACCGTTTAAACCAAAGCGGCAAATTGGGGTAGGAGAATTTATCATTAGTGCCCGGGAAAAGTATTATCTTCAACAGGTCATTTCGTCCAGCCGCCTCTCCTATGGGCCAATGAGCGAACGCTTGGAGCGCGAATTTGCCAAACTCCATGATTGCAAATATGCGATCTTTTGCAACAGTGGGACAAGTGCTCTGCATATTTCATTGGCCGCGTTAAAAGAGCGCTACGGATGGCAGGATGGAGATGAGGTGATTGTACCCGCAGTAACATTCATTGCCACTTCTAACATTGTTATTCACAATCGAATGATTCCAGTGTTTGTAGACGTGGATGCTAAAACTTATAACATTGACCCAAAATTGATCGAGGCGCGAATCACACCGAAGACCAGGGCTATCATTCCAGTTCACTTATTGGGTCTTCCGTGCGACATGAATCCGATTCTTGATATTGCACGCCGCTACAAGCTTCGCATCATTGAGGATTCCGCTGAAACAATGTTTGCAACTTATAAAGGGAAAAAAGTAGGATCGTTTGGTGATATTGGCTGTTTTTCTACTTATGTGGCGCATTTCATTGTGACGGGCGTTGGGGGATTCGCTACAACCAACGATCCTGAACTGGCGGTCATGTTGCGAAGTTTAATGAATCACGGAAGGGACTCGATATATCTGAATATCTCAGCTGGTCAAGGATTGAAGGGAGAAAAGCTGTTTGAGATGGTATCGAAACGGTTTTCTTTTGTTCATATTGGCCACAGCTTTCGATGCACAGAGCTAGAAGCGGCAATTGGATTAGGCCAATTAGAGCGATCTGATAGGATCATAAAAAAACGCAAGGAAAACGCTTTATATTTTATGGATCGGCTAAAACTCCTGAAGGACGAGATACAACTGCCGGACATTCCGTCAGATAGAGAACATGCTTTCATGCTATATCCAATCGTTCTGCACAGACGACCGAAACAGGAATTAGTCAATTATCTTGAGGAGAGAATGATCGAAACTCGAGATCTTTTCCCTTTGCTGAATCAACCCGTTTATAGAAAACTTTTCGGGGAAGACTTGCAAAAGCAGTATCCTGTGGCCAAATGGTTGAATAATTCGGGTTTTTATATCGGTTGCCACCAATATCTTAGCAACGATGAGAGGAAATACGTTGCTGACACAATTCTATCATATTTTGAGCGTATTTCCCGATGAAAGTAGTTCACATAACACCAACATATTTTGATTCAAAATCGGTTATAGGTGGAGGCGAACGATTTCCGCTCGAATTAGCCAAGGCGATGCGATCCTACGTAGATACAAAAATTGTAACCTTTGGAAGAAAAGGTGAGAAAGCTACGCTTTGGCAGAATGTTCCTATGAAAATTTATCCTGGATGGAATACGAACAATCTCACCAATCCAATTAACCCCTTTTTCCTTCAAGAGCTTTTGGATGCCGATATAATCCATTGCCATCAATATCTAGCGATCGTGACTAATCTCGCAATCTTTTTTGGCCGGCTATTCGGGAAAAAAGTTTTTGTAACGGATGTGGGCGGCGGTGGATGGAATTTAGCTTTTTACATTAATTTGACTCGTTTTCTGAATGGATATCTTGCTCTTTCACAAAATGCAGCGGACCTTGCCCGGCATTGTATCGCACCACTCCATATTATTTATGCAGGAGTCGACACCGAACTTTATAGACCAACGCGGCCCAAAGAAAGAAAGGTCATTTTTGTGGGCCGCTTTATCCCCAACAAAGGAATTGATGTCTTAATCGATGCTATGCCCGCGGATATCCCACTGCATATAATCGGAACACCTTATGATGAGCGCTATTATGAGGACCTCAAAAAAATGGCGCTTGGGAAGAAAGTTTATTTTTTGACAGGCCTATCAGACTCAGAAATCGTTGATGAATATTCTTCTGCAATGGCATGTGTTCTGCCTTCGGTGGTTACTAATCGGTATGGTGGAGTTGCTTACAATGTGCAACTTTTTGCATTGCCGCCTATTGAAGCTATGTCATGTGAAACCGTTCCAATCGCTACGAATCTTTTTGCCCACCCAGAAATTATACACGATGGCGTGACGGGATATCTTGTGCCACCCAATGATCCGACAGCCCTACGAGACCGTATTGAATATATTTTGGCACATCCTGCGGAAGCAGAAGAGATGGCGAAAAGAGGAAGAGAAGAAGTTCAAAAACGATTCACTTGGGATGCTGTGGCAAGGCGTTGCTTGAAGGCCTATGCTTCCGAGTAACTTCCATGTGAGTCATTTAATGGGTAATTTCCTTCCAGTGCACCAGCCACACGATACTCAGCTTAAAGCCCGTTATCTTAATGGAGACCAGTATGGTTTTTGGGGGTGGAGAATTTGAATACTAAAGAAAAAGCGGCGATAGCTAAAAAGTGGGACTTAGCCTACAAAGGCGGGGGACGGGAGATGTATCGCATCCTTAATCCGGCACGATTTGTCAGATTAACCAAAAGACTTCCTCTGGCATATATCTTCAAAAAGGGCCTCATCCAAAAAGGCAGCTCAGTATTAGAAGTTGGATGCGGCGGCGGACAATATGGCATTGCGTTCGCACTTTGCGGTTGCCGAACAACACTTCTTGACTATTCCATCGAGACTTTACAGATCGTAGAAAAGAACATTGCAACAGCCAAGAAAATCAGGCCGGCAATTGACCTTCGGATTGTCCAAGGAGATATGTTTAAATTGGGCTTCTCATCCACCTGTTTCGACATGGTGTTTAATGAAGGTGCCCTTGAACACTTTGCATCATCCAAAGAACGTATCCGGTGCATTGCCGAAATGGCAAGAGTGACGAAAGCTGGTGGACATGTTCTAATTATGATACCCAACAACTTTCACCCATTAGTAGCTTATTGGAAGAAACACGATTTTCCTTGGCTTCAGGAATCAAATCCACTTAGGGAGTATTTAATATCTCCTGAAATGCTGACGGAAGAAATGATGGCGGCAGGACTAAAGTCTGTTTATGTCGATGGCTATGAAGTCTATGACGGTATTCAAAAATGGCCTAAATCTAAAATTAGAATTTTTGTCGCCAGAGCGTTGAAATTGATCCTGCCGGAACCGCCGCGAAACCTCAGAGTAAGATACGGGACGTATCTTTTTGCACTGGGTACTGTATGAACATCTCTAGCATCTGCAGTGCGCCGCCGAATGTGAATGACGCGGTAGGAGATTTTTCTTGGCTACTGGCTCAAGAGCTCCGTAGGGCGGGAGATAATGTCTCGATTATTACATCAAAATCAGATGGAATGCCTGTCCCAGAAGAGCTGGGGTCTGTTCCCATATATTTCGTCACAAAGGATTGGGGAATTCAGACCTCAAAAGAGATTCTGTGCATGATTCAGAAGCTAAACCCGCACGTAGTCCTTGTTCATTTTGTGCCCCAACTTTATGGGTGGTACGGGGCAAAGCCCTTTTTAGCGATACTTCTTTTCATTTTGAGCCGGCGAGGTTACAAAATTGTCACGGTCGCACATGAACTATTTGTTCCGTTTGGTCCTTCGCCCAAATTGATGTTTTTGTCCTGTATTCATAGGCTTATTTTGAACGTGATTGTTAAATCTAGCCAAAAAATTATTCTCACGTCAGAAGATCGCTTTAGAGTAATAGCAAAATTATTTCCCAAACGGCAATCGGATTTTCACAAAATACCGATCGGATGCCCTATTCCTGTAGTTCCCGTTGGCGAAAGTTCGGCTCAATATCTCCGCCAAAAGCTTGGAATATCAAGCGGTCAATTGGTTGTTTCGACCTTCGCATCCATTGTGGGGTCCGATTTTGCACAACTTAAAAAATTGCTCAAGTGGATCATAGGCGAATGCCTTAATGTACGTATTTTGATTATGGGAAAGAGAGGAGAAGAATTGAAGAAACACTTTTCAAATGACCCTGAAATTTTAAATCGATTATTCTTGACTGGAGTTATAAACAATCAAGCCCTATTGGAATATCTCTCGATTAGTGACCTTTACATCGCATTATACGAGGAAGGTGCATCTGTTCGCCGCACATCGCTGATGATTTCATTGGCCTGTGGAATTCCTACAATATCCAATGTTGGTGTTGCTACTGATTCTGACCTTCGATCGTCTGAGGCCGTATTTTTGATCAAAGGAATTTCGTACAACCATGATATCGAGGCTCTCCGCCACCTTTGTAAAAACCGTGCCCTCCGTACGCAATTCGGAAAACAAGGACAGGAGTACTTTAATGCGCATTTCTCCTGGCCGAAGCTCGGGAAGCAGTATAGGCAGGCTATCCATGAGGCATTACCCAAACATGGATAAGATCTCCCGATATTTGCTTCATTTTATTTTCTTCTATACGTGTATCGAAGGATTGGTGATCAATATCAAGTATCCAGCTCTCTTGCCCTATGTCTACAAGGACATCGTCATTCTTTTAGTTTATTTTTTCGTATTTGGAGCAAAGCCCAAAAAACTTGTTAACCCTTCTCCTGCCGTTAACAAGCTCATGTTCCCACTATTTTTCTTTTCATCTATCATGGTTATTTACCTCATAAGTGCAGATTTTTCGGTCGGATTAGTAACCCTTAAACAACGTCTGTTCTATATCCCGATGATAAGCATTGGATATTTATTTGTTCGATCGGAAAAAGACTTTAAGAATTTTGTGACCCTGCTTGCGTTGTATGCGATTGGGGCCTCTATCTTTGGTATTTATCTCTATTTTGTAGGGCAGGATGGCCTAACCCGGTTGGGTGCAAATTACTTTATACCCTATTACACCCCTGGGGCAGCAGCGGGGATTGAGTATTGGAGAGTGCCCGGCACATTTACCTCTCCTGGTCAATACGGTGTTTATCTTGGGTTTAACGGTCTTATTATAACTGCGCTATTAATGACAAAATCAATAAGCAACCTGCAAAAACTTATCGCATGCCTTTCATTAATACTTATTATTCTAGCTATGTTTGTTTCAGGATCACGGACGCCATTTTTAATTTTCAGTGCATCAGTGGCGGTACTTCTATTATGTTCCGGCAAGCTCACGCGTATCATAAAATGGGGTTTAATCGGATACGCTATCGCGGCCTTCGGTTTTTCCCTTTTGGGATCAGCTGTACAAACTCGATTCGAATCGATAGCTTCCTCTACGCAGGTAGAGCGATTTCAAACATCGTACTTTGGTCAGCTTTTCCTTCCGGCTCTTTTGGAAAATCCTTTGGGATCCGGATTAGGCACGGCAACTCTTGGCGCTCGGCATATCATAGGTCCAGGCAAAGAAGTTCAGTTGATGGAAAGCTACTTGGGCATTATTGCGGTGGAGACTGGGATCCTGGGGCTTGCGGCGTTTATGTGGATTTGTTGCACGATTGGAAGGCTTATTTTTCGTCTTCGCCGATTTATACAGAAATCGCACTTCAGGATAATTTGGTATGCCTTGAGTGTTCATGTTTTTTTTACCATTTTGGCATTGCCGGTTTATGCAGTTTTAGATGCCGCCCCAGGCAATCTGTACTTTTGGTTTTCAGTCGGCGCCTTGATCAAAATTGCCGATATAGAGCGCCGTAAGAAGGCGCATGATTTAGGCGGCGAAGAAAAACCTACGGGTATTTATCCCAAAGCCGTTCGATCTTTGAATCGTCCCAATTCATGAAAATAACCTTATTTCGAGCTTTTCCGGATATGTACAGGAAAAGCATGGAAGTGTATTATGGCCATCTCTTACAGGATCTGCGACCATTATTATCCTCCGAGGATGAGATTACCGGTTTTATTCCGAAACATGTAGTTCTTAAACCCAAATTGTTTCGATATTGGTCACAATACATAAACTACCCGCTTGCCGCGTATTTTGCCCAGGGAAATATCAATCACATAATCGATCATTCTTATGGGCATCTCTTGCATAGTCTGAACTCATCGAAGACTATCGTTACGTTTCACGATGCCAATGGGCTTAATTACAGCGATACAACGGCTCGCGGTTCTCAAACCATTTTGTATGCCCTGAAAGGCGTTAACACTTACAATTTTTCCGGGTTACTCAAAGCCGCCTTTATAATCTGCGATTCAGAATCCAGTCGACGGGATCTTCTGCAATACATAAATTATTCATCCGACAAGACGGCAGTAGTTCCGTTAGGAGTGGATGAGTCTTTTTTCCAAGATCAAAACTCAGGCGATATCAAACAGTTCGGACTACAACCCGGGCGGCACATACTCCATGTAGGTCATACGCACTCCTATAAAAATATTCCGGCTCTCTTCCGCGTACTATCTATCCTCAACCATTCTTTTAAAATGAACCTAAAGCTGTTGAAGGTCGGAGAAGTATTCTCTCCGGAACAAGAAAATTTAGCTCGAACACTAGGAATTTGGGAGAGCGTAGTTCAGCTTGGGGCATTGGACGATAAACTAATGCCTGCGATTTATCGTTCGGCCGACGTTCTTTTGTTTCCTTCGCTGAATGAAGGGTTTGGTTTTCCGGTACTCGAAGCAATGGCCTCAGGGCTTCCAGTTGTAGCATCAAATCGAGGGGCATTGCCTGAAGTGCTTGGCGACGCAGGCATTTTAGTTGCCCCGGACGATTACGAGGCAATGGCTAAAAGCGTTGTGGCTATTTTCAATAATCCATCCTTGCGTTCCGACTTATCCAAAAGCGGCACGAAACGTGCGAGTTTGTTTACATGGGAGAAAACGGCAAGAAAAACTCTTGAAATTTACAACCGCCTTTACGCACAGAATAAAAATTGTTCTCGTGATAAAGTAGGCGAATCCGGTTATCCAAAATTATAGGGATTGATGTGCAATGCCGAAGATAATTCAAAATCTTTCCTTGCTTGTGATCAGCACAATCCTTTCGCTGTTCATAACGGAAATTGTAAGTCGTTTTTTCTTGCCATTGTCAGCACCCAACCGTTTACCTTTCATTGTCAATGAAGGCGATTCGTATTGCGGGTATCATCCCCGTCCAAACCAAAGGGGTTTCGAACATACGGGAAGCATCAAGATTAATCAGTGGGGATTTAGAGGTAATGATTGGAAAGTTTCTAAACCTCCAGATGCAAAGCGGATTATAATTCTCGGCGATTCCTACGCTTTTGGGCAAGGAGTTGCTGATGATGAGACATTTGCCGCTCAACTTGAAATTGTCCTCAATATGCTTCCTGTCTCCCCCAAAAAATCCTATCAAGTGCTGAATTTTGCCGTATCAGGATACGATACGGGTCATGAAATCAAGGTCCTAAAGCATCATGCTCTTCAATTTCAGCCAGACGTAGTCCTGTTGCAATTTTTTTTGAACGATCTTTCGTATGTCGATGATTATTCTTTTTATCCAGTGATGTTTGCGAAAATGAGGGCCGAATTTTCGACTTGGAAATGGCAAATGCGAGAATGCCTGCGCAGAAGCTCACTCCTTATGGCGCTGTGGGATATTTCTCGTGCACAATTTCAAGATCCTATTACTCGTGACTATATAAATAGCAATATAGTACCCCCCGCTGGTTCAGGAGAAAAGGGGTGGAAGTTCGTCATTGACCAGTTGCGGGCATTTCGCGAGATAGCCAAACAGCACCATTTTAAACCTGTGTTATTGATCATGCCAACTCCTCAGGAAATTATAAAAAAAAGAACCGCACCATACGTTCGTTATTTACAAGACCAATGCACAGAGATTGGTCTATCTTCGGTGAATTTGCAAATTGCTTTCGAAAGCTCCCGCCTTAAGCCTAAAAGTTTTCTAATTCCGTACGATTATCATCTCACGGCGGAAGGGCATCGTCTCGTTGCAAAATTTTTGTTGAAAACGTTATTAAATTTTTTAGATAATTCATATGACAAAATGCTCAAATAAAGGTGCCGGGGTTCTCGTCATTAAATGCATGGGAATTGGCGTGTACATTTAGTGGGGCATTGCCTGAGGTGGCGGGAGATGCCGCTATTCTCGTGGATCCTGAAGAGTATCAAACGATGGCTAGGCGCTGCGCTGACATATTAGACGATTCCGGCTTGAGAAAAAAACTAAGCTCTGCTGGCATAAAACGGGCCAAGCTATTTACTTGGCAAAAAACTGCCCGACAGACTTTAGATCCTTATAGGCGAGTCTATTGGAAGTCATGCTTAAAATAGCAATTATTCAACGCTTCTTACCCAGTCAATCCCGCGGAGGCGTAGGGCATTTCACGCACGGGCTATGCAACGCTTTAGTTCATCGTAATCATGACGTGGTGGTTTTCAGCCAGGATCCAGTCCCAGCAGATGCCTTGTACAAAGTCGTCATGCTGTCGGTCCCTAACTTTGTGAAGGGCTGTAAACTTCAAGCCTTTTGGTTTCCATTTCAAGTTGCGGCACAAGATTTCTCCAGTTTTGATATCATCCATGCGCAAGGAGATAATCAATTTATTCGTCGATTCACCACGCCCCCTGTTATTCGGACTTTACATGGTTCTGCACTTGCGGAAGCGATTCATAATGGCCTGCAAAGGTTATCATGCAAGCACTTCGTCATGCATATTTATTTTTACATTTTTGATCTAATGGCAGATCTAGCTGCTGATAAAGTAATCGGGGTTTCCAAAAGCACGCGACATTCCTATCCACGAGTCCATGCAATTATTCCCAATGGCATTGATATTAATTTTTTTGCCGCTCCCCAAAAAGAAAAATCTATGGTTCCTTCGATTCTCTTTGTAGGAGAACTCTACACCCGCAAACGGGGAGATCTTTTGTTACAAATCTTTCGCAATCAAATCAAACCAGCAATACCTGATAGCGAGCTATGGCTTATTTGTCCAGAAAAAGTGCAGGGAAGTGGCATCAAATGGTGGGGTTCTGTGAGCGCCGAGCACCTTGCTCAAATATATCAACAGGCTTGGATTTTTTGCCTTCCGAGTTCTTACGAGGGCTTTGGGCGTCCCTATGCCGAAGCAATGGCCGCTGGTACCCCTGTGGTGGCTACCCCCAATTCCGGCGCAAGGGAAGTATTAAATAAAGGCCAGTATGGGTTACTTGTCCGCGATAGTAAATTAGGACAATGTTTGCTCGACTTACTAGGAAACGCAGAACTTCGTGAACGATACAGCCGTTTAGGTATTGAGCGGTCTAAAATATACGACTGGTCAAACATTGCTGAGCAATATGAGAAGGTCTATGAAAACGTTATACAAAACAGACGAAGTAAAAAACCCGCCTCGGTTTAGAATTTTATATCTTCAATCCACCTCGGAAATTAGCGGCACGGACATAACGCTTTTCCGCACATTGGAACTTTTAGACCGGACCAGATTCGAACCCCATGTCATTATTCCAAAGGAGGGCCCGCTGACTGAAGCTTTTATAAGAATAGGCTGTCGTATTCACATCCTTCCAGACATGCGCAAACTTACTCGCCACAGAAATACATTTCAGCACATTTGTTTTATTCTAAATTATCTACCGGCTATTTTTAAAATCACCAAGGTTATTTACCGTGAAAAGATTGACCTCGTTCATACCAATACAATTCATAATCTTTATGGATTTCTTGCTGCCAAAATGACAAAAAAGCCTCACGTTTGGCACATCCGTGAAATCGTCGTGCAATCCAATATCATGCGTTTTATCGAAAAATACTTGGTTCAATGGTTCTCGACCCGATTCATCGTAATGAGCAACGCCATTGCGGAATTGTTCCTCGGAAGTGGCGATGGTTTCCCATCGAAAATTGTAAAACTTTATGACGGAGTCGATATCGAAAAATTTAACCCTAAAATATCCGGCATACGAATCCGGAGAGAACTCGGACTGGCTGAATTGACACCGGTGGTGGGAATGGTGACACGCCTGGACCCTTGGAAGGGAATTGAATTTGTTTTAGAAGCCGCCAACCTCGTCTTAAAGGAAATACCTTCCGCAAAATTCCTTTTATGTGGGGGAGAAATTGAAGGACATACGGGTTATCAAACATCTCTGAAAGAGAAGACTGCCAAGTTGGGAATCGAAAAGAGCGTGCTATTTACAGGCTGGACCTATTGCCATGAGGATATTCCAGAAGTTTACGCTTCGCTGAACGTTTTTGTACACTGTCCTCTGCATCCAGAGCCGTACGGTTTGACAAATATCGAAGCTATGGCCTGCGGGCTGCCTATTGTTACTGTGGGGTTGGGCGGCCCAGCCGAGATTTGCGTTGGAGGTGAGACCGCTTATTTTGTTCCTCCAGCTGATTCAAGAGCGATAGCCGAAGGTATTCTAAAATTGCTTATAAATCCAGAACAAGCCAAGCAAATGGGTAAAGCTGGGAGATTGCGCGTCGAAACATTTTTTGATCGACGCCAATGCGTGAAAAAATTGGAAGCAATTTATGACGAAATTTTGGCACCTTTGAAATAATCAAAATGGAATTATCGATTATAGTGGTAAATTATAATTCATGCTCCCTTTTGGAATGTTGTCTATCATCCGTTGCAAGTCAGTTTAAGGACGTAGTCTATGAGGTATGTGTTGTCGATAACGCATCGACTGATGAAAGTATAAAAATGGTTAAAAACCGATTTCCATATGTCCGCCTCATCGTCAACGATTGCAATGTTGGATTCGCGAGCGGGATTAATATAGGGCTAGAAAAAACGGTTGGCCGATACGTTTTGTGGCTCAATCCCGACACTCAGCTTCTTGACAGCGGGATAACAAACTTGCTCCAGTTTATGGATAAAAATCCAAAAGTAGCGATTCTTGGGCCACAAATCATCGATCCCTGTGGAAGTATTCAGCTCTCATGTCGTTCCTTTCCATCCTACCAGACCGCCTTTTTCAATCGCTATTCCATATTGACCCGCTTACTACCTAAAAACAGGTTTTCCAGGCAGTATTTATATGCCGATTGGGACCATAAAACCCTCAAAGAAGTGGATTGGGTCTCCGGTGCTTGTCTGCTTCATCGGCGAGCAGTCATCAAGGAAGTCGGCCCTCTCGACGAGCAATTTTTCATGTATTGTGAAGACGTTGATTTTTGCCTTCGAGTTCGCAAGAAAGGTTTGGCGGTATACTATCATCCGGAAATGCGGGTGCTCCATCACATCGCAGGGAGCAGCCAAAGTAAGCCTATAGGCATGCTACTAGAGCGCCATCGGAGCATTTGGCGGTATTATGGAAAGCATTTCCACCGCACTACGTTTAGAGACGGGATCGTTTTTATCGGGATTATTTTCCGTTTCATTTTTTGCATAATATGGATCGGCCTTAGAATGATCCGGGGCCATAAATCTCAATCCGCATGAATCACAAAGCGATAACGCCTTACGGATGGGCGTGCGAAAATTTTTCAAAAAGGGTCTGATTCGCACTTCGCATATTTACAAAAAATAGCTATGTTCCAACCAATTTCAAAACGACGCCTTTTTCTCCTCCTCTTCGATCTTGCCGCCATTGCTGCTTCCTACGCACTAGCATTTTATCTTCGCGCAGACTTCCTTTTCGCCACCACCCGCACTTCGTTTCTCTTTTCTTCCTGGATTGTGTTTCCCGCCCTCTTTTATATTTTTGACCTTTACTACCCATTCAAGCTCTTTAAACCTGCCCAGACACTGATTGACGTCTCTCTGAGCGTAGCTATCGGTACTGTAATTCTAGCCGCATTATCGTATGCTGACAGAAGCTTCATTCTGCCGAGAACAATTTTTGTCTATATAACATTTTCCCTTATCCCCTTCGTTTTTTTGATCCGGGTCACTTATGATTTTATTTTTGAATATCGCTTTTTGGATAAAAAAACCCTGATCATAGGTACCGGCCCTCTGGCCGCGGAAATTGCCAAGGTAATCCACGACACACATCACTCCGGACTCGAAATTGTTGGTTTGGTTTATGAAAACAAAAAAGTGTCGGGCGACAGCAAAAACGGCGTGCCGGTTCTGGGCGGGCTTTCGGATCTTATTTCTCTTATTGACTGGTACAAGGTGGAACTGGTTATTTTGGCGCTTGACCCCAATCATGAAGTTTCTGAAGCCGGCCTCATGTCCGACCTCATGAAAAAGGGAGTCACGGTCACAAGCGCTATCCATCTCTTTGAGTCAATGCAGGGGGAAGTGCCGTATCAGCTGCTGGGAAGCCATTACCTCCTGGGACTTATGGCCCAGGTCAAAACTCGTCCCTACCTCAAATTAAAGCGGTTTATTGACCTTTTATGGGGGACAGCCCTCCTGCTGGCCTTTTCGCCGGTGTTCCTCGTCACTTTTCTGATTCTCGCTTTGACCAGCGGGGGCAAAATCTTTTTTATTCAAGCCCGGATTGGCAAAGACGGGAAACCCTTTCAACTGATCAAATTTCGCTCCATGACGGAAATTAAAAAAGGGAAAATGCTGGTGACAAAATTCGGCCGTTTCATCCGCCGCTACCGGATTGACGAAATTCCTCAGCTCATCAACGTTCTCAAAGGCGATATGAGCCTCATCGGCCCCAGACCCGAAATCCCTTACTTTGTCGCCCGATCGAGAAAGCGCATTCCTTTCTATGACACCGTCTTTGCCGTTAAGCCGGGGCTCACCGGATGGGCGCAGGTTAAATTTCGTCATGCCACTTCAGTTAAAGACTACAATCAAAAGTTCAGGTATAATTTATATTATCTTAAAAACATATCCCTGTCGCTCGATCTTGTGATCCTGCTAAAAACGGTCCGGGTGGTATTAATCGGGAGCGGGAAATAAAAATTCTTAAGAAATTTCAACCCAAGCCGTTTAATAAGAAAATTTATGGATAAGAACCCTTCCGAAGATAACAAGCGCAAATATCACCGCCTGAGGTCTTATTGTCTTGTCCGGTATAATAAAGTAGCGAATTCCAAAGGCGGGGAAGACAAGACTACCAATGTCCGCAATATCTCGGAAGGCGGTTTAATGTTTACCTCCTACGAGTATCTTCCGGTTGACTCCACCGTTAAAATAACGGTCAATTTTCCAGGCCGGGAAGAGCCTGTTGAAACCGTGGCCAAAGTCATGCGCTGCGTCAAAGTCTCGGAAACGGAGGAGGTCTATCATATCGGTGTCCTCTTTCTGGATATCTCTGCACAGGACCGCGATCAAATCCACTCCCATGTGGAGCATGCTCTTCATGACAAACACGGCCAAAGGCTGATTGAAGGACGCCACTGGTGGCAGTTCTGGCGCCGCAAAAAAATCAGAATTCTGCCCAAGCCGGACGCTTCCTCCCAGTAAGTTTTCTCCCTCCTTAGTCCTTGCCTTAATATAATTTTCAGGTAAAATACGCTCACAGATTTTGCATAGGAGGTAGATTCCATATGGAATGCGACATCTGCGGCGCCAAAGATGACCTGGTGAAGGTCAAAAACGAAGACCAGGAAATTATTTCTCTTTGCCGGGCCTGCCATGAAACCCAGTACGAGGGCTACGCGGCATCACACGATACGGATTGGAAAGAAAGCGAGGAGGAGGATTTGGAAGAGGATCCGGCCGGCGAGGAAAATGAGGAAGAGCCAGACGACGATTTTTTGGAAGATGAAGAGAAGGAGGAATAATGTCTCGCGATCACGATAAAAGAAAGAAACGCAGACGGGCCAGACAGCGTCTGAAACGCCTGAAAAAGAAAAAAAAGCAAGAAAAAGCCGCCGCCAAAGCGTCTTAAACATTCCCTGAGCATGCAGAAAATAGTCCTTTCCGCCATTGGCAAAGACCAACCGGGCATTGTAAGCCATGTGACGGGTATTTTATTCCGCCATGGCGCGAGTATTGAAGACTCTTCCATGACCATTCTGGAAGAGAATTTTGCCATGATCATGATTGTGGCGCTTCCGCACCGGTCTCCTGCCTCGTTTTTTAAGCAGGATTTTAAGAAACTGGAAAGAAAACTCGGCCTGGTGGTCTCTATCACCACTCCCAGTCAAAAGCCCCATGTGGGTCCCTCCCGTTCCAAAGGCAAACCCTACATCGTCTCGGTTCTCGGCAGCGACAAGCCAGGTATTGTGTATCATGTTTCCAAGCTTCTTGCCGGCCGCAGAGTTAATATCACCGACCTGAACACCAAAGTCATTGGCAGGGAAGGAAATAAAAATGTCTATGCCATGGTCCTCGAAGTTGAAATCCCGCCTTCGGTGTCTCCCGCAGGGCTTCAACGGGAACTGGCCCGGCTCGGAAAGGACATCAAGGTCGATATCACCTGCCATCCAATTGAAAGCCTGACCCTGTAATTCATGCCGCCTCTTGATATCCGGCGCTATCCCGATCCCGTCCTGCGGCGGAAAGCCCAACCCATTCACCGTATCACGCCGGAAATCGACAAACTGGTTGACGATATGGTCAAAACCATGTATGAATCCCCCAACACCATCGGCTTGGCTGCTCCGCAAGTGGGGCATGCCCTGCAACTCATTGCGGTGGATGTAAGCTCCAAGGAAAAAAAACACGGCCTGCTGGTGCTTTTTAACCCCGTGCTGATTTGGGGAAAGGATAAAAAAATTCTACGGGAAGGGTGCCTGAGTCTGCCCGATTATACGGGCAATGTGACGCGCTACACGCAGGTCGGCGTTCAGGCTTTGAATCGCAAATGGGAAACCGTGAAAATTGAGGCGGACGGCATTGAGGCCATCTGCCTGCAGCATGAAATTGATCACATTGAGGGTTTGATGTTTCTTGACCGGGTGGCGTGTCTTAAAACGGATATTTTTAGACGCAAACGATACGGCAACGTTTAGCATGAATATTCTTGGGATTTCCGCTTTTTATCACGACAGCGCGGCCTGTCTGCTCCGGGACGGTAAAATCATCGGGGCTGCGCAGGAGGAGCGCTTCACGCGCAAAAAACACGATGCCTCCTTTCCGGTTCATGCCACTCAATACTGCCTGAAGGAAGGGAATATTGCGGGCAAGGATCTTGATCTTGTGGCCTTTTACGACAAGCCCTTTCTGAAATTCGAGCGCATCATGGAAACCTACATGTCAGCCAGCCCGCGCGGGCTGCGCTCCTTTCTCAAGGCCGTGCCGATGTGGATCAAGAAAAAACTCTGGATGAAAGACCTGATCCAAGAGGAGCTCGGGTATCCCGGCAAAATTCTCTTTCCGGAGCATCACGAATCCCATGCGGCATCGGCTTTTTTCCCCTCACCCTTTCAGGAAGCGGCCGTTCTTACCATTGATGGTGTGGGCGAATGGGCCACGGCCAGTTACGGCGTGGGAAAGGGAAACCGGCTTGACCTGTTGGCGGAAATCCACTTTCCGCATTCTGTCGGACTCCTTTACTCGGCTTTCACTTATTACGCGGGTTTTAAAGTCAATTCCGGGGAATATAAACTCATGGGGTTGGCCCCTTACGGAGAACCCAAATTCAAAGACCTGATTCTCAAGGAATTGATTGACTTAAAAGAAGACGGATCCTTCCGGCTGAATCTCGCATACTTCGATTACTGCGCAGGATTACGCATGATCAATAAAAAATTCGAAGATCTCTTTGGAACGCCGGCACGGAAGGCGGAATCCCGACTGACCCAACATCACATGGACGTTGCAAGGTCGATTCAGGATGTTACGGAAGAAGTCATGCTACGCATGGCACGCCATGTTCACCATGAAACTGGAATGAAAAATCTGTGTCTTGCGGGCGGCGTGGCGTTGAACTGCGTGGGCAACGGAAAAATCCTGCGCGAAGGGCCCTTTGAAAAAATTTGGATTCAGCCGGCGGCGGGCGATGCGGGAGGCGCTTTGGGAGCTGCCTGCATGGCCTGGTATCAATACCTTGAAAATCCAAGGCAGGCTGACGGAACCCGCGATTCCCAGCACGGCTCCTATTTAGGTCCCGGGTATGAAACCAGCGAAATTAGAAAATTTTTAATGGAAAAAGGTATTCCTTACGCCGAATTATTTCCGGACGAAATCCCCGCGACTATCGCGGACCTTCTGGCCCATGAGAATGTCATCGGATGGTTCGAGGGCCGAATGGAATTCGGGCCGCGCTCTCTGGGGGCCCGTTCTATTTTAGGCGACGCGCGGTCACCGAAAATGCAGGAGACCATGAATCTTAAAATCAAATTCCGGGAAAGTTTCCGCCCCTTTGCGCCGTCGGTGACCAAGGACAAAGTAGCCGACTACTTTGAGTTGACGCATGAAAGCCCGTACATGCTTCTCGTGGCTCCGGTTAAAAAGAAACTTTGCCGCGAAATGACCGGGGAAGAACAGCAGCTTTTTGGTCTCAAAAAGCTCAATGTGGCGCGCTCCACGCTGCCCGCCATCACCCACGTGGATTATTCGGCCCGAGTCCAGACTGTGGACCGGCAGGAGAACCCGCTTTTTTATGACACCATCGATGCCTTTGGCAAAAAATATGGTTGTCCGGTCATTATTAACACGTCCTTCAATGTGCGCGGGGAACCGATCGTTTGCACGCCGGAAGACGCCTACCGTTGTTTCATGCGGACGAATATGGATTACCTGATTATGGGAAATTTCCTGCTGGAAAAGAAAAATCAAAAGCCATTGGATAAAGATATCGACTGGCTGAGAGAATTCGAACTGGATTAACGATGCTGGATGAAATCAAAGCGATTAAAAGCACGCCAAAAAATCTGCGGTCCTTCGGACTAATTTTAGGAAGTATTCTAATCGCGCTGGCTCTCGCAGCTTGGTGGAAGGGAAGAGTCTCTTATCCTTATTGGCTCGCCGCCGGCATTTTTTTTCTTGCCTTTGGCGTTCTCAAACCGGCGGTTCTGAAGCCGGTTTACATGGCCTGGATGAGCATTGCCATGGTCATTGGGTGGGTCGTAACTCGCGTCATTTTAATCGTTTTGTTTTATTTTATTTTGACACCTCTCGGATTCGTAAACCGGCTGACAGGAAAAAATATTTTGTCCCCAAAATCCACCGAACGCCCGTCTTGTTGGATACCAAGAACCTCAAAAAAAACAAAAATAGATTACGAGAATCAATTTTAACAAGGAGAAGGTATGGGAAAATTATCGATCATAAAAGAATTTTGGAATTTTCTGATGCACCGGAAAAAGTGGTGGCTGGCTCCCATTATCATTTTCCTGGTGCTGCTGGGGGCGCTCATCATTTTTACGGAAAGCTCGGCGGTCGCGCCCTTTATTTACACGCTGTTTTAATTGACGTATAATGCGGTCAAATCCGAGGTGGCGTATGCGCGATGCCGGCTTTGAGCTTTTCGAAAAATCCCTGGAAAAATCTTTAGCTTTCCGCTCTGATTCCGTCACCGACCCCTCCAGATTGGAATTAGCCCTTTTTCGCATCTCCAAGTGGGGCCTTGTGGGCATGGTCACAGCGCTCTATCTTCTTGCCCATCAATGGAATCTATTTTTTGCACTGCTGATGGCCATATTTTTCGGCTATTGTTTTGCCGGCGTGAGCCATTTATTGATCGATTTCGTGGTTTATTTATTCACTAACCCTGTGCTTTTACCGGAAATACGTGAAATCCTTCAGGAAGGAGTGCCAGCCTCCGTCAAAGTGGCCTTTATCCGGCCGATTTTTGCCAAAACCATCCCTCAAATGGAAACCACCCTCCTGCACATGCGCCAGGAGATTACGATGCATCTGGAGCCGCACCGTAACACCAAATTTATCCTAGCCGATAACACGTTCGACCCTGCGATCCGCTCGTACGGCAAGGATCGCATCTTAGAACTTCAGCACGAGTTTGGCACGGACGTTATTTTTTATTTTTACCGCAACCCGGACTGCAATTTTTTCAAGAAAGTGGGTATTTACCAGGATCTTATTATGCTCCTGCGCGAGGGCTGGACACGGCCGGGGCATTACACGGACGCCAAGTGGGAAGCGTGGACCGGCGGTACCCGGAATCCTGAAAAACCCATTTGGAGCGAAATTCTGGGCGACCTGAGGACTCTTGGCATTCAGGCCTCCAGGGAAGAAATTCTTGCGGGACGCGATATCACGGTCTCGGATTCGGAAAAAATTGAAATCGCTTTAATTGCCGATGCGGATAATCTGTGGCCGGCTGGACAGCCGCGCAAAATCATCGCCAAAATGCTGCATCCTTCCAATTGTGACATCACTATTTTCCAACCCTGTATCGAAGTTTCCAATCCGAATGATACATGGTTCATCCGGCTAAATGCCTGGGACCGGAAAATGTACGGGTTTGATCCGATCGCCAAGTGGCGGCTGTACCGCTTTTCGCCCTTTTACGGAAAGGGCGGCATGCGTCTTGCGCCCTATGCCGAGAAAGTGATCAAAAGGGAAGTGCTTCATCCGGAAAAAGCGGCCAGTCATGATTTTCAGGAATCATTATACGTTTCGTCCGTGCTGGTGGAAGACAGCTATATTCTGGAAAAAACTTTTTCCAACAAGCTTTCCGAACTGATCCGCGGCGCGCAGTGGCTTTGGGGCGACATGGAAACCGTGGCTCAGTATTTTTTAAAGGATTTTTCGCCTGGCCGGAAAGAACATTTATGGATGCTGCTCCGCGTGACCATCGGTCCTCTCGTTTATACGCTATGGCTTGCCGGGACCGTCCTCGCCTGGCTGACCTCATCCGTCGTTCATCCCTGGCTGCTCTGGACCGTCTTTCTCACTGTTGCGTCAAGCGCCTGGCTCGTTCCCAAATTTATCGTGCCTTATCTTGACCGGTTCAAGGAAAAGGGATACTACTACTGTCTGGAGCCGGCGGGAATCGCAGGCAATCTTGTTCAAAGGCCTGATATAAAAAAAATTATCACCGAAGGTCTTTGGGAAACGCTTTTTTCAACGCTTATCCATTCCCTGGATCTTATTTACCGGTCCTGGGCTGTGCTGGCCAATCTCTACCAGCAAATCACGGGAAGGGCGTTTGTCTGGATCACCGGCGCCACAGGTGAAGCAAAAGCCGCCCAGATTCCCCTGTCTCAAACTTATCAAATCCTGTGGGTTGCACCGGTTCTTGGAACCCTGCTGGTCCTGGCCAACTGGGCCGGCTTTTTTCCTTCCGGCCTGGCTTTGCTTTTGGCACCTTATACGCTGGCCTTCCTGTTTGGACCTCTGGCCGTTTGGTACACTTCTAAACCATTGACAAACAAGTAAGTTAGAGAGAATATACCGTTAAAGCTTAATGATGAGCAGACGATATAATCTCATTGAGGTGACCAACCATGAAAATATCTTTATATAGATTTGTTATTCTTGTCCCACTATTTTTATTTTCATCCCTTCAGCCGGTCCGGGCTGACATCACCCTATGGGAAAAAACGCCTGAAGTCCCTTACCAAAAAGTCGCAGACATTCAAGTATCCGTGAGTGGGGGCTTCTTCCACACGGCAAAAGCTTCGGAAATTCAACAAAGATTAAACCAAGAACTTTTGAAGACTGCAAAAAAATATCATGCCGACGCCATGATGGATGTGAAATATTTTCCTGAACCGGAGAAATCAAGCTATTTCCGACGCCATGAATACTACGCTCAAGCCACCCTTATCCAATACCTCAAATTCCCGCAACCCGCAGCAGCCCAGCAGCAAAATGCGGCCAGCGCGAATTATTAAAAAACCGCCCCTGAAGCGGTTTAAAGTTGTTCCGAATCTCACCCATTACAACGCTCTGTGCAAAAAATTAAGATGGGGCCAAGTCGAACACGAACTCTGGACTTCGCCCAAAGAACCCTATAATCTCGCCCATTTCTGCATTGACCGTCACGGCTTAGGCGCTAGAAAAAACAAAGTGGCTTTTTTTTGGGAAGGGACGGATGGGGGAAAAGAAGTTTACACCTTTTTCGACCTGCATCGCCTCACCAACCGTTTTGCCAATTCCTTGAAATCCCTGGGGGTTCAAAAAGGCGACCGAGTCTTTATTTTTCTGGACCGCATTCCTGAGCTTTATGTCGCGCTTTTCGGAGCCCTCAAATTCGGCGCCGTGGGGGGCCCTCTTTTTTCCGCCTTTGGCCCGGATGCGATCTGGGACCGTCTGTATGACAGCGGCGCCACAGTGGTGGTGACCTCACCCGAACTGGTGGGACGTCTGGATGAAGTGCGCTCCAAACTTCCGGCTCTCAAAAAAGTGATCATTGTGAATAAGCGCAACCGTCCCTATGAGCGTCGGTCGCACGAGATCAGCTATGAAGACATGATGCGAAACGCTTCCGAGGCTTATTTCAAATCCCGCACTACAAAAAATGATTTTTCCATCATGCATTACACCTCCGGCACCACGGGAAAACCAAAAGGAGCTGCACACGTTCACGGCTCCATTCCATGCCAGTATGCCACCGCCAAATATGTGCTGGATCTTCAGGAAAACGATATTTACTGGTGTACGGCCGATCCCGGCTGGGTCACGGGCACTTCCTACGGCATGTTCGGCCCCTGGGCCAACGGTATTTCACTTTTGGTTTACGAGGGAGGTTTCAATGCGGAAAAATGGTATCAGCTGATCGAGCATTACCGCGTCACGGCCTGGTACACGGCACCCACCGCCATCCGCATGCTCATGAAGGCGGGCGATGACGTTCCCCAGAAATATGACCTGAGTTCGCTCCGGTACATGACAAGCGTCGGGGAACCCCTGAATCCCGAAGCCATTGTGTGGGGCCTGAAAGCTTTTGGACTTCCCATTCATGACACCTGGTGGCAGACGGAAACAGGCGCCATCATGATCGCCAATTACCCCACGCTTCCCATCAAGCTGGGCTCCATGGGAAAACCCTTTCCCGGCATTAAAGCCGCGGTGATCGATAAGGAAGGAAGGGAAGTAAAACCTGAGATCGAGGGAGATCTTGCGCTCAAACCGCCCTGGCCGTCGATGTTCCGCACTTATTGGAATAAAGAGGATCTATACCGGTCCAAATTTCAAAATGGATGGTATGTAACCGGCGACCGTGCCTGGACGGACAAGGACGGCTATTTCTGGTTTGTCGGCAGATCGGATGACGTGATCAACACAGCCGGTCATCTGGTTGGACCGTTTGAAGTCGAAAGCGCTCTGATCGAACATCCCGCTGTGGCAGAAGCCGGCGTGATCGGCAAACCGGATCAGGAGCGCATGGAAATTATAAAGGCCTTTGTTTCGCTAAAGGTAGGGTATCAGTCTTCACCGGCGCTTGCGGAGGAAATTAAAATATTTGTCCGCACCCGGCTTGCGGCCCACGCCTACCCGCGGGAAATTGAATTCGTGGATTCGCTTCCCAAAACCCGAAGCGGAAAAATCATGCGGCGTTTGCTCAAAGCCCGGGAACTCGGTCTTCCCGTGGGCGACACATCCACCCTGGAGGAATAAAGGCAAAAAAGGAGGTCTTTTTCATGAACGAAATCGTAGCGAATTTTTCCAAAAATAAATACGAGGAAGTGAGATTCCAGATCAAGGAATACAAGGGCAAAGACCTCATTGATATCCGCATCTGGACCGACGTCAAAGGGGCGGACCAGAAAATCCCTACCACCAAAGGGGTGACTATGAACGTGAGCCATTTCGTGGATCTTAAGCGGTCGATTCTTGAAATGGAGCGCGTCCTGAAAATGCACAAGCTTTTACCGCCTGAATCCGCGGAAAAAGATACGGATTCGGGAACCGACCTCGATATTTCGCATTAAACTTTCCTGACCCGCAAAAGTCAGGCCGGATTTTACCTTGCCATTATGTCTTTTAAATTCTTGATGTGTCCCCCGGATTATTATGAAATCGCCTATGAAATCAACCCCTGGATGAGTTTGCGCCGTAGCGTCAACCCGTCGGTGGCGCGGACGCAATGGGACCTCCTTTACAAGCTCCTGTCAGACCAATTGGGCGTTCAGGTGGAGTTGATCACCCCGGTCAAGGGACTGCCGGACATGGTTTTTACGGCTAGCGCGGGCCTGGTATGGCAGCGCTCCTTTATCCGGAGCAATTTCCGCCCCAAACAGCGGCAGCCGGAGGCCGCATTTTTTCAAAGCTGGTTTGAGGCGCATGATTATGAAATCATCACCCTCCCCAAGGTGCTTTATTTTGAAGGAGAAAGCGACGCCTTTATTGCGGGGGATTATCTATTCTGCGGGTATCATTTCCGGTCCGACATTCAGGCGCATCAACTGGTGGCTGAAATCGTGCAAAAAAAGGTCCTGTCCGTGGCTTTAAGGGATGAAAGGTTTTATCACCTCGATACCTGTTTCTGTCCCATTTCGGATAAAACAGCAATGTATTACGGAGGTGGTTTTAATGAGAATGACCGCCTCAATCTGAAAAGGCAAATCCCAAACTCTATCCTTGTGCGGCTGGATGAGGCTCTAAAATTTATCTGCAACGCCATTGTGGTGGGGCATAAAATCATCGCGCCTGGCAAATGCCCACAAACAACCGAATTGTTGCGCCTGTTGGGATATCAGGTCTATTCGGTTGATTTAAGCGAATTCATCAAGGCAGGAGGCAATGCTAAGTGCCTGGTGCTTACCTTGGAGAGAAATTCTACTGCGTGATCCTTTTTCTTTCCTTATTTAACGTCCTATAATGTATCTTATGTAAAGTTACAAGAAGGCGGCAAAAGCGCAGCTGAGATTTTTAGGATTGGGCCCGGATATTGATCTGGATGAAGATCTTTTCCTGGAGTAAGCGGTCTAATTCTAGCATCCGTCGCTTCTGAACAAGGTCAGGGCCTTTAAGTGCCTTCAATTCCTGATACTCATTTTGATAGGCCAAGCGTTCGCCTTCGCTTAGAATTTTCCGCCTCAGGTTGACTAGAATGATGGGAGAAACCCGCTGAGCAATGGCTTGATTTATATCCTCCGCATTAGATAGCTGAAGAAAGCTTGTCTTTTCATTCAGCTTCTCTTCGGTAATCACGTTTGGCGCCTGCTTCGCATAATAGGCCCTGATTATCTCCATGGTGTCTCCCGATACCCCGACAACCGTGACAACTTTTGTTTCCACGGTGCTGCCAGGCTTGTCCGTTCCAGGGATCTGAACCCTGTCGCTTTTAACTGATTGGTCCAGCAGTTCCAAGCCAGGGTAAAGACTCAATCCATAGTCCTTGATAAGTGTCTCGGCGGCGGCCGCTTTTTCATGTTGCCTCTTCGGCGGCTCGATTTTTTTCCGGCCGCAGGCAGGGAAAACAAGCGTTAAAATCGCCACGCTCATAGCTCCCCATACCACCCATTTCCTTATTGCCATAAAATGTCCTCCTTAAATGAGCACACAACTTCACCTGCGCCTATGCGCAGGTACTAGTTGCTCGTGCGAATTTACAGTGTTTTATACAGCCCTTGCGTTTTTTGCAAGGGACCCAGGAGCACTTGCCTCATTTAATTTATATAGAAGCAAGTGCGACGTGGGGATTACCTTTATCATTACCAGTCCTTGGTGATGGTCTTGTCACGCGGCTTGGCCGGCGGCCGCCGCATATTCAACACATCCTTTTCCGATTCGTACAACGCATTCAAAATCTGCATGGCCTGCTGGGGCGCAATCTTTCCGGACGGCGAAATGCTGATTCCCTGAAGCATTGGGTTGCCGGGTTCCGGGGAATGTTGTGGACTGTTTTGCTGATTCGGTTGAGCGGATTGCGGCTGTTCGAGTTGGGATAGTTCATAAGGGGTAAGTTCCTGGCCTTGCGACGGCTGTTGATCCTGTTTTTGCGGCGCTTCCTGGCCCTTTTCCTGCTCGTCCTTTTGCTTTTCAGACTTGCTTTCTTCTTTTTTCTGTTCCTCTGATTTTTGATTTTCCTGCTGATCCTGTTTTTGCTCCTGCTGCTTTTCGTCATTCCCGGATTGCACCTGACTTTCGGACTGTTCTTTCTTTTCCTTGTCTTGATCTTCCTGCTTTTCCTTGTCTTGATCTTCCTGCTGTCCTTGGCCCTGATTTTTCTGCGGCTCCTGTTGCTGGTCCGGTTTCTGCTGTTCTCCCTTGCCCCCGTTTTGAGGCTGTTGCTGCTGCTTATCCTGTCCGCCTCCCTGCTGTTGCTGCTTCTGGGGTTGTTTGGGCTGCTGCTTGGGCTGATTTTGTTTTTGCTGCTGGCGTTCCGAGTGCTTTTTGTCAAAAGCCTTCTTTTTTTCCTGGAGAAGCTCCAGATTGTACTTCGCATCCGCATCCTGAGGATTAATATCCAGGACTTTCTTATACGCCTCCATGGCCTTGTCAAACTGTCCCAGCCGGTACTGCACATTTCCATAATTATAAAGTGCCCGTGTCAGCAGCTCCTTGTCCTCCTTCTTGGGGGTGGACCGGCTTACCACCTTTTCATAGGCCCTTTCCGCGTCCCGGTACTCGCTCAGTTCGTAGAGGGCGTTGCCTGCGTTAAACCGGATAATATCCGAATCCGGGTTTTTAACCTGCGCTGTTTCATAATTTTCCAGCGCGGTCTGATACCGCCTGTCCTTGAAGGCCTCATTGCCTTTTTTAACCATTTGTCCTTTGGTCATAAAACCGAGAGACGCAAACGCGCATAGCAACACTAAAATTTTTCTCATAACCCCGAGCTCTCTGTTTCGGATGGTTTCCGTGTTTCACCTATCAACGCAGAGATCATCACCAACATCAATCCAATGAGCAGAAAAAACTGATAATGCTCCTCACGCTCCGTCATTAGTTTCTCTTTAAACTCTTTTTTACCCAGTGTCTGCATGTCTTTGTAAATCAGGTCGATTTCCTGTTCAGCCGCAGTTGACGGGAAATAAAGCCCACCGGTATGGCTCGCAACCTGAGTCAGCGCCTGCTCATCCAGCTTCGTAACCACCACCTGACCCGCATTGTCTTTTTTATATCCCACCACCTTGCCCTTCCCTGCCCTCAGCGGAATGGGCTCGCCTTCCTTGGTCCCCACACCCACCGCATAAATCCTTATGCCTTGCTGGGCAGCCTGCTTCAAGACTCCGGACAAATCCTCGCCGTGAAATTCTCCATCCGAGAAAACAATGACCACGCGGTATTTCTTTTCCCCTTTTGGAAAAGCCTTGATGGCATTTGCCAAGGCATCGGAGAGAGACGAACCCGGGTCCGGAATATAGCCCACGGAAATGGCGTCCAAAAAGAGGAAAAAAGCAGAATAATCAAGCGTCAGCGGTGACTGTAAAAAGCTCGAACCCGCAAAAGGAATCAGGCCGACCCGGTCGCCTTTAAGCTTTTTCACAAAAGATTTGATTTCAACTTTAGCTTTTTCAATGCGGCTAGGCTTCACATCCGCGGCCAGCATGCTGAGGGAGGTGTCGAGAAGAAAGACCACATCAAGACCTTTTCGCGTAATTTTTTTCTTTTCCTCGCCCCATTGCGGCCGCAACAAAGAGAAAAGAAGGAAAAAAACTGCCAAGACCAGCGTGAAAGCCTTAAAGCGCCAGTCCTTGGCGGAAAAATCAGACATGCGGTTGACTGTGTGAATATCACCAAGTTTTTTAAGCCGGGCCCGCTTGGCGCGAAGCGCGCACCAAAAGCTTGCGATGAGTATCAGCGGCAAAATCCAGAAAACCACAAAATATTCTTGATTATAAAACTGCATGGGGCACAATTCCTCAGGGAATTTTCAATAGCACTGTATTTTCAAGCAAAATACCGGACAAAAGCAGTACCAGCCCGGGAATCAAAAAGTAGAGAAACAATTCATCATACGTTGAAAATTCCTTAACTTTCACCTTGGATTTTTCAAGCCGGTCGATGGTTTTATAAATCTCTGATAGCGATTTCTGATCCCGGGCGCGGAAATAAAGCCCTCCGGTCAGGGCTGCGATCTGCTTTAAAGAGGGCTCATCCATCTCCACCTGGGCCTGGACATATCTCCGCCCGAACAGAGGATCATCGACCGGGAAAGGGACTAATCCATCCTTCCCCACTCCAATGGTGTAGATTTTGATTCCAAAGGTTTTTGCAAGCTCGGTCGCAGTGAGGGGATCGATATTGCCGGCATTATTAGCGCCATCCGTGATTAAAATAATCACCTTGCTCTTGGCCGTGCTGTCGCGCAGACGGTTCACGCTATTGGCAATTCCAAGCCCAATGGCAGTTCCGTCTTTTATAAGGCCCATCGCCACTTCATCCACCAGGCGGATCAGAATGTCATAGTCCAGGGTGAGCGGACATTGGGTGTAACTCTGGCTGGCAAACAGCACCAACCCGATCCGGTCATGGTGGCGGCCTAAAATAAATTTTTTAGCCTCCGACTTGGCGACCTCCATGCGATTCTCAGGCTGAAAATCCATGGCCTGCATGGAGCCCGAAATGTCCATGGCAATCACGATATCAATGCCTTCGGTTTCATATTCCCGTTCTGAAGAAATGGACTGAGGCCTGGCAAGGGCCAGAATCAGGGCCACAAGCGCCAAACCCCGGAGGCTTTTGAGAATCAGGGCCCGGAGGCCTGAAAAAGAGGAAAAACTTCCGGCCTGGGTCTGGGCAAAGGTGGAAAAACGCAAGCGGGCCGGCTTACTCTTCTTTTCAAGAATAAAAGGAAGAGGGATAAAAAGGAGCAGGGTCAAAAACCACAAATTCTTGAAAATCATATCCGCGCAGTGCCTCTTACTTGGCCAGGGCCGATTCGTTCGAGCCGCCACCCGCGGCTTGGTCAGATCGGCCCGATTCATGGGATCGAACTAAATCCGCCGTGGCCGCTGGCTCGGCAAGCTTGGTCTTGTCCACAATCTCTGTCGCCCGTTTATTGATCAGCACAATTTCACGGGGTTCGGGAAGATATTTTGCAAACTTGACAATATCCACTTCCTCAAGAAAAGCCCGGATCAAGCGTTTTAAAGTATCCTCTAGCAGAATCTCCCGCAAGTCCCTGAAAATTTCATCGGTTGTTTTTTCAACTGCGGCAAATGCGAATCTCCGCTCCAGATAACGGCGTATGATTTCAGAGAGGCGAAAATAATAGTCCTTCACCTTCCCGTCCCGGATGAGCGAGGAATTATAAAGAGTGCGCAGGGCCTGATACGCTTCATCATGGGGTGAAAGAAGCATCCGCGCTTCATCCATAGCGGCTTTCTTCTTGCGGAAAAAATTCAGCACGACAATCCCGGCGAGAAACAAAAGGAAGGTCGTGATTCCCAGGCTGAGCCACTTTCGTAATTCACTCGGAAGATCAAACGGCGCTTTGATGCCGCGGATATCGGTCTTGGGTTTGCCGTTTTTATCCACGGATTGGACGGTAATATAAATCCGGTTGGTCTTAATTTCCTTCTCGGCACCTTGCAGCATGACATAGCGTACGGGAATTTCCTCAATCACAAAATCCCCCAGGCCGTAAGCCGCGATTTCAAAAGTACGGCCTGTCATCACGATTCCCTTCTCCTCTTTGGGCGGAATATCCTTGGCCGACTTGATCTCAAAATCGCGGGTGTTGGGAAATTCGATGGCAGAAACAAGGCGGACTTCCGGACTGTGGCGCACGAAAACTGTGCAAAGAATCCGTTCGCCGATGGTGGCAAATGCCTTATTGACCTCGGCTCTCACCGTCACAACCTCGTCACCGGCGAAAACCATGGATAGAAAAATGCCCGCAACCGTAAAAAAATATAAAAAAATTAAAATTTTCCTCACCGTACCCGTGCCTCCCGGATCTTGAAAAATTTTACGATGGGCTCCACATAAGACTTGCCCGTGTCAATGTCGATCTTGTCAATGGCCACGGATTTAAAAAAGCGGTTGATTTTCTCCGTCCTCTCCAATCCGGCCTTGTGGTATTTTTCCCTGAATCCGGGATCCGACGTATTCACAACAGCCCGCTCACCGGTTTCCGCATCCTCAATCTCGATCAATCCCACAGCAGGGATTTTGCTTTCCAGCGGATCCGTTGTCCGGATGGCGATGATGTCATGTTTTTTAGCCAGAATACGGAGGGATTTTGGATTATCCGGAAATCCGATAAAATCCGAGATCAGAAAAATCACGGCCCGGCGCCTCAGGGCATGGCTCAGGAACTCAAAAGCCGTTTCATATTGCGTCCGGCTGTGCTCCGCATGGTAACCCAAAATTTCCCGCACCACACGCAGCACATGTCGCTTGCCTTTTTTTACGGGGATATATTTTTCCACCCGGTCGGTAAAAATGGAGAGCCCGATTTTGTCATGATTTTTGACCGCCGCAAATGCGAGAAGCGCGCAGATTTCAGCAATGACTTCCGACTTAAATTTTGAGGCCGTGCCAAAGTTGCAGGACGAAGAGGAATCTACCAGGAAAAAGACCGTGAGCTCGCGTTCTTCCACATACTGTTTGACAAAGGTATGCTGGGACCTTGCCGTGACATTCCAGTCAATCGTACGGATATCATCCCCGGGCACGTATTCACGCACGTCCGCAAATTCAATGCCCTGCCCCTTGAAAACCGATTCATACTCGCCGCCGAAAAAATCCTCCACTAGCCGGGTCGTGGTAATTTCAATCCGCTTGACCTGCCGCAAAATCTCGCGCGATATCATGGAAATCAGGGGACTTCGATATGGTCGAATATCTTGGAAACGATGGTCTCTGAACTCATTTCCTCGGCTTCGGCTTCATAAGTGACCAGCACGCGATGACGGAGAACATCCATTCCGATCTGTTTGACATCCTCGGGCGTCACATAGCCACGCCCCTTGAGAAAGGCATGGGCCTTGGCAGCCACGGTCAGCATGATGCTGGCACGGGGCGAAGCCCCGTAGGCGATGAGCGGCTTGAGGGATTCCAACCGGTAATTTTCCGGGTTGCGGGTTGCGAAAACGATGTCCAGAATATATTCTTTCACTTTCTCGTCAATATAAATGCTGTTCACAAGCTGCCTTAGACGCAGAATCTCCTCGATGCGCATCACCGGACTCACGCCAATTGCCTTGCCCGCGCTCATCCGTTCAAGAATTTCCTTTTCCTCCTTGCGGGTGGGGTATGTGATCTTGAGTTTCATCATAAAGCGGTCCACCTGGGCCTCCGGAAGAGGATAGGTTCCCTCCTGTTCGATGGGATTCTGAGTGGCCAGAACCAGAAACGGATCCGGAAGAGGAAATGTGTTTTCTCCGATGGTGACCTGTTTTTCCTGCATGGCCTCGAGCAGCGCGCTCTGCACCTTGGACGGCGCACGGTTGATTTCGTCGGCCAGAATGATATTGGCAAAAACAGGCCCTTTTTTGGTGGTGAAATTTCCGTCTTTGGGGTTATAAACAAGGGTCCCGATCAAATCCGCAGGAAGCAAATCCGGCGTAAACTGAATCCGCTGAAAGTGCGTGCTAACGGCCTGGGCCAGCGTTTTTACGGAAAGCGTTTTGGCCAGCCCCGGCACGCCTTCAATTAAAATATGCCCGTTTCCGAATAAACCAATCAAAAGCCTCTCTATCAAATAATCCTGTCCTACAATCACCTTCCGCACTTCGGCCACAAGCTGCTGGACCGCCGCGTGTTCCTCTTTCACTTTTTCCGATAACTTCGCAATCGAAGTTTCCATATCAACCTCCTTTATAGGGATACAAAAAATTAATCATAGCATCTTTCCGGGGTTTATCAATTTTTTAATGCCCCAACGGATCGTTAACCGTCATACGTTTCGCCGCGATAAAATCTCTTACTTTCTGCCGAATTCTCACCGCTTCCTCCTGGCGCGGACTGGATCCTCCAAAGCGGCATTCCGTGATCGCTTCCAAAATTCCCCGGATTTTCTTTTTATCGTCCGAATCCACATCCCGTCGCCGTTCAATCCACTCGAGAAGCTCCAGTCCGCCCATCCTGGAAGAAACTGCGTCATAGCGCCGCGCCAGATAACGTCTTAAAATATCATCCGATTGGGTCAAAAAATCGCGTGAATCCTGCACCAATGTGTCCCTGGTGAGCCTATCAAGCTCTTTTAGGCTCTGGTCCTCAAGACTCACCGGTGCCTCCAAAACCCGGGATTGTTTTCGCTTCAAAAACGAAACACCAAAAAATCCTCCTAAAAGTAGTGTCCCTAATCCGCCGCCTGCCGCCATGAAAGCACGGCGTGATATTTGGGCCATCCACGGTTTTTCCCTAATCTCAAAGCAATGCGGTTCGATTTGGGTGTGTTCTATCATCCCGGTCTCGCTGGTTTTATATGCGAATCCAAAAGACCCCACGCAAGCGCGGCCCGGTTTTAGCGGCTTTAGCTTGAATAAAAGTACGATTTCTTTCATCTGGGTGCCCGACTCTATCCGGGTCTCAACGGATTGCGAAGTCTCTACCACCGCCAGATTGTCCAACGGAAGAGAGGGCGTTTCATAGGAAGGTTCTGCAGCGCGGTCGTATGACCGGATGACTATTTTAAAAGGAATGACTTGATCAACACGGTAAGCAGAAAACGGAACTTCGCATGCAACGTCTACGCGTGGTGCCAGGGCGAGCCTGAGGTCCTCGGATCCGTACAGCACTCGAGCCACTAGAAGCAGAATGAAAACTGCTGCCCATCCCCCCGCCCGCCATCGCATCCCCGCAAGACGCATGAATGTCTGATTTACTTTTTTTCTTTTTTCTTTTTCTCGTCCTCGTCCACCACTTCGTAATCCGCGTCCATCACATTCTCGGATCCCTTGCCCGCCGACGCGTCCGTTCCGCCGGCGCCTGGCTGTGACTTGCTGCGGCGGCTGGCCTCCTCATACATCTTTTGAGCGAGGGCGTGGGAGGCGGTTGTCAAGGCCTCGGTCGCGGATTTTAGCTCGTCCGCATCTTCCGAATCCAGGTGTTTGCGCGCCTCTTTCAGAGCATTCTCTACCTTCTCTTTTTCTCCGGCATCAATCTTGTCGCCGTTCTCTTTGAGATTCTTTTCTACGGAGTAAACCAAAGTATCGAGATTGTTTCTGGCCTGAATAGCCTCGTGTTTTTTCTTGTCCTCATCCGCATGGGCCTCCGCCTCTTTCACGAGTTTTTCGACATCCTGTTTGCTCAAACCGGAAGAAGACTCGATTCTGATTTTTTGCTCTTTTTGCGTAGCCAGATCTTTGGCGGAAACATGCACAATGCCGTTGGCGTCAATATCAAACGTCACTTCAATCTGCGGAATTCCCCGCGGCGCGGGAGGAATCCCCACCAAATCAAACCGGCCGAGCGTGCGGCTGTCCTTGGCCATTTCGCGTTCGCCCTGAAGCACATGAATATTCACCGCCGTTTGATTGTCCGCCGCTGTCGAAAAAATTTCGCTTTTCCGCGTCGGAATCGTGGTATTCCGCTCGATCAACTTGGTCATGATGCCTCCCAGCGTTTCAATGCCAAGGGAAAGCGGCGTCACATCCAAAAGCAGCACGTCCTTCACTTCCCCACCAAGAACGCCGGCCTGAATTGCGGCTCCGACCGCGACAACTTCATCTGGATTCACACCTCGGTGCGGCTCTTTGGCAAATAATTTCTTTACCAACTCCTGAACGGCAGGCATTCTGGTCTGTCCGCCCACGAGCACCACCTCATCAATTTTATCAGCCGTGATGCCCGCATCCTTCATGGCCTGCTTGCAAGGACCAATCGTTCGTTCAACCAGATCGGCGACCAATTGCTCCAATTTGGAACGCGAGAGCGACACATTCAAATGCCGCGGCCCGGTTTGATCGGCGGTGATAAAAGGCAAATTAATTTCCGTCTGAAGCGATGTCGAAAGCTCACATTTGGCCTTTTCAGCCGCCTCTTTTAGACGCTGCAAAGCCGTGCGGTCTTTGGAAAGGTCAATGCCATTTTCTCTTTTAAACTCATCCGCCAGCCAATTAATAATCCGCTGGTCAAAATCATCCCCGCCCAAATGAGTGTCTCCGTTGGTGGCTTTCACCTCAAAAACGCCTTCTCCAAGTTCCAGAATGGAAACATCAAACGTTCCGCCGCCCAGGTCATAAACCGCGATGCATTCGTCTTTCTTCTTGTCCAGTCCATAGGCCAGAGAAGCCGCGGTCGGCTCATTGATAATACGCAACACCTCCAGGCCGGCGATTTGGCCGGCATCTTTGGTAGCTTGACGCTGTGAATCATTAAAATAGGCCGGCACCGTGATCACAGCTTTAGTCACCGTTTCGCCAAGAAAATGTTCCGCATCCTGTTTCAATTTCTGAAGGACCATGGCGGAAATTTCTGGTGGCGTATATTCCCGCCCCTCTACCACAATGCAGGCATCCCCGCCTTTTCCTTCTTTGACTTTAAACGGCACCAGCTTGATTTCCTGCTGCACCTCATTAATTTTACGGCCGATGAAGCGCTTGGCGCTGAAAATGGTGTTTTCCGGATTGGTGACGGCCTGCCGCTTTGCGGCCTGGCCCACAATCCTTTCGCCGGACTTAGCAAAGCCAACCACCGAGGGCGTGGTCCGGTTTCCTTCCTTGTTCGGAATCACTTTGGGCTCTCCGCCCTCCATGTAGGCGACGCATGAGTTCGTTGTTCCTAAATCAATTCCAATAATCTTTGCCATTGCTTCCTCCTGTGGAAAATTATTTTCAATCTTTTAGGCACTGTCGATTAAGAAGTAACAAACTGCATGCCAATTTGCAGTATATTTTTAACCTATTGTCTCATCGGTAGTTACAACTAATAGGCTAAAAATTTTTGGGCACAAAAAAAATAAATGCGCCAAATTGATACGATCATTAGTCCGTGGAAATTTTGTATTCATCGAGTTTGCGGTAAAGCGTTCTTCTGGATATTCCCAATGCCGTGGCAGCTTTTGATTTGTTGCCGCGCGCTTCCTGCATTTTTTTTTGGATCAGCTCCTTTTCCATATCTTTAATATGATACGGTTTTGTTTCATCCCGCGCCAAAGGAATGGATACTAGGGGCGGTGGATTTTTATCGCGAATATCAATAGGCACGGCATCGGGTTTTAATTTTTTGTCCGCGGACAAAACCACCATGCGTTCCACGACATTTTTAAGTTCCCGGACATTTCCCGGCCAAGCATATTGTTTTAAAAGTTCCATGGCCCCATCGCTTATCGTGTCAACGGGCTTGTGATTCGCGCGGGCAAAATACTGAACAAAATGATTCACAAGCAGCGGAATATCTTTCTTCCGTTCCCGCAAAGGCGGCATTTCAATTCGAATCACATTGATGCGGTAATAAAGGTCTTCCCTAAACCGCTGTTTGTTCACTTCCTCCATCAGATTCTTATTCGTCGCACAAATGAGACGAACATCCGCCTTGAGTGCCGTAGTGCCCCCCACGCGCTCAAATTCACCGTTTTGAAGCACACGTAAAAGCTTCACCTGAAGCTCTTCCTTGATCTCGCCCACTTCATCCAGAAACAGCGTACCACCATGGGCCCTCTCAAATCGCCCGATCTTTCTTTCCGTGGCGCCGGTGAATGCGCCCTTTTCATGGCCAAAAAGTTCGCTCGACAAAAGGCTTTCCGTCAGGGACGCGCAATGAACTGTGACAAACGGCTTGTCGCGCCGCGGGCTCCACTCGTGAATCAAATGCGCGATCACTTCCTTCCCGGTTCCACTCTCACCTTCGATCAAAACCGAGGCCGCCGTGGGCGCAACCTGTTTGACGATCCGGATAATATCTTTCATAGCGCGCGATTCGGCCGCCACGTCGCCATGGCCTGTTTTTTCAAGAAGTTCCTTGCGGAGCTCAATATTTTCCCGCTCAAGCTGTCGTCCTTTCACCGCCCTTTCGAGTGTAGCCTCCAGCTCATCCAGATCGACGGGCTTGGTCAAATAATGGAAAGCCCCTTTTTTAATGGCACGTACCGCATTTTCCACCGTACCATACGACGTGAAAATAATCACCACCGAGTCAGGTGATAATTCCCTGGCTTTTTCCAGCACCCACATCCCGTCCTTTTCCGGCAAAATGAGATCCGTAAGAATAATGTCGGGATTCTCCTCCCGGATAATTTTCACGGCATGCTCTGCGTCTTCGGCCAAAAAGACATCATACCCCTTGGGCGAAAGAAACTTTTCGATTCCCTCCCGCTCATTTTTCTCGTCTTCCACCACCAAGATGCTGGGATGAAGGGTCATACGCCGCCTGCCTTTCCCGGCCTTTCCGGGAGCTGTAGTTTTTCGCGGTGCATGGGTAGATAAATTTTAAAAACCGTGCCCTTGCCCGCTCTGCTTTTTACCTCAATTTTGCCGCCATGCTCCTGAATAATGCCGGAAACAATCATCAAGCCCAGTCCTGCGCCTTCTTTTTTCGTGGTATAATAGGCATCAAAAATATGAGGCAGATGCTCCTCCGGAATACCGATTCCATGGTCCCGGAATGTTAAAGTGCATATTTTGTCCCTGACCTCCGACGAAATTTGCAGCCGGCCGCCCCTGGGCATGGACTGAATGGCATTTTTAATCAAATTGATAAAAACCTGCTTCATTTTCTCGCCATCTATCAAAAATGGCGACAAATTCTTCCCGAGCTTAAGCTCAACCCGTACGCTCGCCTCCTTCATCTCCGGCATCATAAGTGCAACGGAGGCCTCAAGGATCTGGTTCACATCTTCCGATTTAAAAACACCGGCCTTGCGGCGCGTCGCCTTCAAAAAGTCCCTTACCATGCGATCCAAACGTCGGGTTTCTGCCTGAATCACCCCCAGATACTCGCCGCATTTCTTGCTTAGCAAAGGGTCGGCAGACTCAAGCTCCCTTTCAAGCAGTTTCAGGTAAATCCCGATCGAATTAAGCGGATTTCCAATTTCATGGGCAATGCCGCCAGCGAGCCGGGTCAGGGCGTCAAGCTTCTGGAGCTGACGTATTTTTCTATCCCTTTCCCGGGAAAAAGTGACATTAACCAATAAAATGATACATCCTTTAACCTGCCCGGTCAGACTGTCGAAAGGTGAGACGCTGACGCTTAAATACAGGTGCTGCGGCAAGAGAACTTCCAACTCATGCTGAATCACATGGTCGCCGAGATGAAGATGCTCAAGCAAAAAATCCCTTAGCGGCTGATCCTGGACCACATCCTCAAGCAAGGGTTTCATGCGCGCCGAAAGCGAATGGCTTACACCCAGCATGGATTTCGCCACGCGGCTCAGAAACTGTACTTTTCCCGCTTCATCAAGGATCATGACGCCGGCCTCAAGGGTATCGAGGACCGCCTGAAAAAAATCCTTTTCCGCCGTGATGCCCCGGATATAGGTCAGCAAACTTCCCCTGTCAATCTTGTCTATTTTCCCCAAAAGCCTGCTAAAAAATTCAACCTCAGGCATGACGACCTGCCTCCCTAAACCGCGTCTCGGCCTTTCTCGCCGCATCAATAAAGGCATGGATTTTTTCCGGGCTCTTAATTCCGGGCGAAACCTCCACGCCTGAAGAAACATCCACTGCATACGGTAGAAAATTTAAAAACGCGGCAAACAAAAACTCCGCACGAAGCCCTCCGGAAAGAAAAACCTTGGGCATGAACGTACGGCCTTTCAGAAGCGCCCAGTCAAACATCCGGCCCGTACCACCTTCCCGTTCCGGGGAGAAGCTATCAAACAGAATAAACGGCGTGTCATACCCCGAAACAGAGGCAAAACTTTCCGCATCCTGAATGCGATGAGCCTTAATGACTTGAAACCCCTGTTGGGTGAAGTATTCGCAATCTTCACGATTCTCGCGGCCATGAAGCTGCATATAAGAAATTTTTAAATCTTGAGCGGTCTCCACTACACGCTTTCGATCTTCATTAACGAAAACCGCCACCCAGTTTTTAAAGTCAGGGACACCTCTCATGATTTCCAGCGCGCGTAATGTATCCACCCGGCGTGAGCTGGGCGCAAACACCAGGCCCATAAAATCCGCCCCGGCATTTTGAGCCGCACGTGCATCCTCGGGCCGCGTTATGCCGCAAATTTTAATCTTCACGTCTGAATTCCTCGCAGTTCACGGAGCTTTTTTACAATGTCGTCGGACTTCATCAGTACCGTGCCGATTAAAAATGAATTTACGCCGAGACTCTTGTACCTCAGGATATCCTCGTACTGCTGGATGCCGCTCTCCACCACCACGGTGATCCCTTTGGGAATGTGCCTCAAAAGGCGCGCAGCCGCGTCCTTGTTGACCTTAAGAGTGCGGAGGTTCCGGTTGTTAATCCCTAAAAGATAGGCGCCCGCGCCCAGGGCCTTTTTCAAATCCGCTTCGGTGTGGACCTCAACCAAGGCATCCATTTTGAGTCCCTTGGCCTCTTCGATAAAAGACTTGAGTTCTTCATCCGTAAGAAGCGATGAAATCAGAAGCACCGCATCGGCCGCAAGAAGGGCGGACTCATAAATTTGATAGCGGTCAATGATGAAATCCTTGCGCAAAAGAGGGAGGTCCGTCACACGGCGCACGGTTCTCAAATAGCTGGGACGCCCGCCAAAGTAAAGTGACTCGGTAAGCACGGAAAGGGCACGCGCGCCGGCCAGGTCATAAAGCTCGGCAATTTGCAGGGGATTAAAATCTTCCCGGATGGTGCCTTCGGAAGGTGAAGACTTTTTGAGTTCCGCAATGATGTGAATTCCATGCGCGTCGTTAAGCGCGCGGCAAAAAGGGCGCCGCGGTTCACGGTTTTGCTCAATGCCTTCCAGAACCTTTCCCAGGGGAAAGCGGAGCTTCATTTCCTCTAATTCCTTGCGTTTGTGGGTAAGAATTTCCTCAAGAATCATGAATTTGTAATCTCAACAAAGCGCTTTAATAATCGGCAGGCGCCTCCGCTTTCAAGGGCTTCCCTGGCAAGAAAAATTCCTTCTTCAAGTTTTCCGGCTTTCCCGCTGGCGAGCAGCGTGAGTCCGGCATTTAAAAGAACCGCGTCTTTTTTGCTTCCCAAAATTTCGCCGCGCAAAATTCCCAGCGCAATGGCTTTGTTCCGGCTGACCGAACCGCCGCGCAGGCTTTGTTCCGAAGTTTTCTTAAATCCCAAGTCCCTGCCTCGAAGAACAAAAGGAAGGGTTTTCCCCAGCCGGATTTCCCTTCCATGAGTGGTTCCGTAGGTTGTTGCTTCATCCATTCCACCTTCCCCGCAAATCACAAAAGCACGCTCCGTGCCTAAAATCCGGACTGCCTCCGCCAGACGCGGGACTAAATCCTGCCGGCATACGCCGATCACCTGCCTCCGGACCTGAAAAGGATTGAGAAGAGGCCCTAAAAGATTGAAAACCGTTCTTCCCTGGATTGACTTGCGAATGGGGGCCATATTTTTCATCACCGGGTGATACAAGGGCGCATGAAAATAACCAATTCCGGACTTTTTCAGGGCCTCCAGCATGCGTTTTGGGGAAGCATCCATACGAACCCCGAGGGCTTCCAAAAGATCCGCGCTGCCCACTTTTGATGAAACCGAACGGTTTCCATGCTTGGCCACGCAAGCACCGCCGGCAGCCGCCACCAAAGCGGAAACGGTTGACACATTAAAGGAGGACTTTCCGTCTCCTCCGGTCCCGCAATTGTCCACTAAATACGGATGATCAAACTTTAGCCGAACACTCTTGTGACGCAATACATCTGCGGCCGCGGCAATTTCCCAGGAGGATTCACCCTTTTCTCTTAAAAGAATCAGCAGGCTGCGCGCCATTTCCGGGCTTATGAATTCGTTTAGCAGAGCCGAAAATAATCCTCTAGCCTGGACCTTAGGGAGATTTTTACCCACGGTCAATTTTCTTAATATACTATAGATATTGAGGTTAGAGTGTCGTTGTGTCATGATGATACATTTTATAATAAAAAGGGTTCCATTGCAAGACGATTTCATTGAGGAATCGGAACAAAGTTAATTTAAGCGCGAACGGATAGGAAATTCCTGAGAAGCTTTTTGCCCTCATGGGTGAGAATAGACTCGGGATGAAATTGTACGCCCCAGGTAGGATGATACTTGTGCTTGAGCCCCATGATTTCACCTTCCTTGGTCCAGGCTATCACCTCTAACACGGAAGGAAGCGATTTCTTCTCCACCAAGAGGGAATGATAGCGGGTAGCGAGAAAGGGGTTTTCTAATCGCGTGAAAATCGTCTTATGATTATGATAAATGAGGGATGTCTTACCGTGCATAATCCGGCGCGCGACAATGACTTTCCCGCCAAAGGTATAGCCAAGGCATTGATGCCCCAAGCAAACACCCAAAACCGGAACCTTGCCCGAAAATTCACGGATCACCTCATTGGAAATACCAGCTTCCTTCGGCGTGCAGGGTCCCGGCGAGATCACAATCTTTTTTGGTCTCAGCCGTTTGATTTTCGAGAGTGTGATTTTGTCATTTCGGTACACTGCAATGTCCGCGCCCATCTCCCCCAAATACTGGACCAGATTGTAAGTAAACGAATCGTAATTATCGATGATGAGCAGCATGGCGTGAATTCCTGGCAATCGCCACGGCCTCAAAAAGCGCCCTGGCTTTGTTGACTGTTTCCTGATATTCCTTGGCCGGATTGGAGTCAAACACAATTCCCGCCCCGGCCTGAACGGACGCGCGGCCGCTGCTAAGCACAATGGTCCGGATCATGATGCACATATCCATATCCCCCGTAAAGCTGAAATAACCCAGGCAACCGGCATAAGGACCGCGCGACTCTCCTTCGAGCTCATCAATAATCTCCATAGCGCGTATTTTTGGAGCGCCCGTGACAGTTCCGGCCGGAAAAGCGGCCCGCAAAAGTTTAAAGGCATTCTGACCCGGCTTCAGTTCCCCCACCACATCACTCACTAAATGCATCACGTGCGAATACCGCTCAATGTGCGCATAATCTTTGACCTTGACGGAATCATAGCGGCACAGCCGCCCCAAATCATTCCTCCCCAAATCCACTAGCATCAAATGCTCCGCGATCTCCTTGACCGACTTCTTCAGATTCCGCTCCAGCGCAAGATCTTCCTCTTCCGTAGCGCCCCGTTTCCGGGTGCCGGCAATAGGCCGCAATTCTGCCACGCGGCCCGTCTTTTTGACCAGAACTTCGGGCGATGAACCGATAAGACACAAATCCCTGTGTTTGAAAAAAAACATATACGGTGAAGGATTGGTCGCCCTAAGAGCACGGTAAACCTCAAACTCACGGGCAATGCGTCCCAAGTCAAAACGCTGCGAAAAAACCACCTGGATGCAGTCGCCCTGCCGGATATAACGCTTGATTTTTCGAACCTTGGCCTCGAATTCATGACGCGTCATATTGGACTTGAGCGGCCGCGCCGCACTGCGGGAAGACTTCTTATTGATCTCAAAATTCCTGTGAGTCGGTTTTGAAAGGGCGGCTGAAATATCACGAATGGCCGTGATTCCTTGATGGTAAGAGCGCTTAAGGCCTTCGCCCGTATGGCAGAGGGCCACAATCTTAAGCGTGCGTTCAATCTGGTCAAAAATGATCAGTCGATCGGCAAGAAAAAAAATTCCGGAAGGCAGGTCAAGGGCTTTATCCCGCAAGTTAATGCGTTCAAAAAAACGGATATTCTCGTAACCAAGATATCCCACAAACCCGCCGCAAAAGGAAGGCAATGCATCGGTTTTAACCAGCTTAAACTCGCGCATTCGGGCCTCCATCTGAGCCAGGACATCCTCCCCCTTCTTTCCCTCGATGATGACCGTGGGACGGCAGCCAATAAACGAATACCGGCCGATTTTTTCTCCATGCTCAACCGACTCCAGAAGAAAACTAGAATGTTCTTTGCCGGCCATCTTCATGAAGGCAGAAACCGGTGTTTCCAGGTCGGCGAGAATTTCCCGGTAAACAGGAATTAGATTGCCCCTGGAAGCCAGGCGGCAAAACTCCGGATACGATGGATAAATTTCCTGTTCAATGCCCATAAGCCGCATCCGGATCAAACACTTTTTCCTGCGTGACGCCGGCCAAATCTCCCTTGTCGTCAAGCCGGTTCACAAAACAGGTTTTGTAACCCAAATGGCAGGCGCCGCCCGTTTGTTCAACGCGAATGACCAAAGTATCCGTGTCACAATCCGTAAGAATCTCTTTCACGATTTGAAAGTGGCCGGAGCTTTCCCCTTTAAGCCAGAACTTATTGCGGGAACGTGAAAAAAAATAAGTCTTTCGGGTCTCAAGGGTTTTTTTCAAGGATTCCTGATTCATATAAGCCACCATCAGCACTTCACCGGTTGCGGCATCCTGAATCACGGCCGGAATCAATCCTTTGTCATCATATTTAAAATCCATCATGATCATCCCCTCCCGAAAATTTATGAGCGCACATGAATCCCTTTTTCGCGCAAAAAGGTCTTTGTCTGCTTAATGGTAAACTTCCCGTAATGAAAAATGGAGGCTGCCAGCACCGCGTCCGCGCCGCCTTCGGAAAAAGCCCGGTAAAGATGCTCAAGCTCTCCGGCGCCGCCGGATGCGATCACCGGAATTCTGACCCGCCCGGCAACCGCGCGGACAAGCTCAAGATCATAACCCTGTTTAGTGCCGTCAGCATCCATGCTGGTCAGCAAAATTTCCCCGGCGCCAAGCGCCTCAACTCGTGCCGCCCATTCCACCGCGTCCAGCGCCGTCGGTTTCCGTCCCCCGTGCGTGTAAACCGTCCATCCGCCCTGCGCGTTCTTTCGGCAATCTATCGCCACCACAATACATTGATTTCCAAAACGCCGGCTTGCACGTTCGATTAGTTTTTCATCCAGGATCGCGGCCGTATTGATGGAAACCTTATCGCATCCCCCGGCCAAAAGATCCCGGATACTCTCCAGATCGGAGATTCCCCCGCCCACCGTGAAAGGAATATAAATGCTTTCCGCCACCTTTTCCACCATTTCGATCACGGTGCGGCGGTTCTCATGAGACGCCGTGATATCAAGAAAGACCAGCTCGTCAGCCCGGCCGCGGTCATAAGCCACCGCGCATTCCACGGGATCTCCCGCATCTTTAAGCTCTACGAACTTGACACCTTTCACCACCCGGCCATCTTTGACATCCAGGCAAGGAATCACGCGTTTCGCGAGCATATTAAAAATTCCTCTCCAGCTCGGAATGTTCCTTTAAAACCGATACAGTGGCAAGATGCACGGCACGCAAGTGGAGCAAAGTGCCTAGCATGAATCCCAAAACTGCCAGCAACACGCTGTCCTTCCGCGTGGTCCAGAGCGGAAGCCCTTTGGGGAACGCAAGCAAAGCTTCCGTGAGTACGGCAGACGCCAGTATCAACAGCCACCCGGATAATGACTGTGCGCTATACCGGTGCATGATCTGTTTATAGGTTTCCTTGCCCAAGCTTTTTGCCGCGCGGATACAATCCCTGATCAAAACATGACGCGCCGTCAATATAAGCAAAAGAACGGCAAGGCCCGCAAGCGCCCAATTTTCATGAATAAACGAGTCAATGGATTTCAATCCGGCCAAATTCATGCCCTGCCCGGCCCGGTTCGTAAAGCCGAAAGAGCCTCCCGATAGGAAAATTTTTTTTCATAAAGCGCCCGACCGATAATGCAGCCATAGAAATTTGAACTCTTCAACGCGGTAAGTTTTTTAATATCCTCCAGCGTCCCGATTCCGCCGGAAAGAATAACATTCATTTCCTGCATCATCCGGAGCACGTCTACGAATCCGGATAAATCCGGTCCGCTCAGCATGCCATCCTTCGATATATTCGTATAAATCAGATAGCGGATTCCAAACCCCCAAAGTTTAGCCGCGGCCTCAGCCAACGTAAGCCGGGACTGCAAAGTCCATCCCTGGACTTGAACCATCCCTTCATGAATATCCAGACTGACCGCTAATTTATCGCGGTGTTTGGCCACCGCAGCACGGATGAAATCCGGCTGCAGGGCCATGGTGCCGATAATAACTCGGTCAATCCCAGCACCAAGCACCGTATCGATTGTTTCGAGTGTCCGGATGCCTCCGCCGAATTCAATTTTAATCCGTATATTTTCTCGTATTTTTTTAAGTTTCTGCATATTCTTAATTTCGCCCTGAAGAGCGCCATCAAGATCCACCACATGCAGCCACTCCGCGCCCTGATTCTCATAATCCCGGGCAAACGCGGCGGGATCATCGCCATAGACAATTTCCTGGTCAAACTTTCCGCCAATTAGGCGAACGACTTTTCCATTTCGGAGATCAATGGCAGGTATCAAATACATGACGGATTCTCCTTTTTACAATTTAACAAAATTTTCAAGAATTTTGAGGCCGGCTTCCTGGCTTTTTTCCGGGTGAAACTGGCATCCGTAAATATTATTCTGTCCGATCATCGCCGCAAAGGCAGGACTGTAATCCGAATCCGCGAGAACGATTTGCTGGCTTTCCGGAAGCACATAATAGGAATGCACAAAGTACACGAATGATCCGTCGCTGACGCCCCTCAAAAGCGGTGCCTGGGGCTGCCTGATCCGGAGCTGGTTCCAACCCATGTGAGGAACTTTAAAACCGGGAGCCGGAGAAAAGCGAGCCACTTTGCCGGGCACAATTCCCAGTCCGGGAACGCCAGGGTTTTCGTCGGAGGCATCAAAAAGGAGCTGAAGGCCAAGGCATATCCCGAGAAAAGGCCTGCCGCTTTTCATAAAATCCTTGAGCGGCGCGGCAAGTTTGCGTTTCTCTAGCTCTTCCATCGCATCTCCGAAAGCACCGACGCCCGGGAGAACCACCTTTTGGGCCTTTTCCAGATCCTCTGGCCGGCTGGAAACCGTCACGCGACTTCCCAATTTTTCCAGGGCCTTGGAAACGCTGCGCAAATTACTCATTCCGTAATCCAAAACCAGAATCACGCTACAGCGTCCCTTTGGTCGAAGGGATCCCTTTTTCCCGCAAATCAATCTGGGTGGCCTGATCGAGAGCCCGAGCAAAACCCTTGAAAATGGCCTCAATGACATGATGATGGTGTTTGCCGGTCAACACTTCCACGTGCATGTTGATGCCCGCCTGCTGGGCAAAACTTTCCAGAAAATGCTCCGTGTCTTCAAGCTTGTAATTTTCCCCGCGCTGGTTAAGTTTTAAATCTGCGTTGATAAAAAGCGAAGGCCTTCCAGAAATATCGAGACAGATCCGTGCCAGGGCCTCGCCCATGGGCAAATAAAAAAATCCATACCGGCGGATGCCTTCCTTGTTTCCGAGGGCTTTGGCAAACGCCTGCCCAAGGCAAATAGCCACATCCTCATTGGTGTGATGGCGGTCCACGTGCAGGTCGCCCTTGGCCCTGACCGCAATATCAAACATGCCGTGTTTGGCCAGCAGGGTCAGCATATGATCCAAAAAGCCAATGCCGGTTTTGACCTTGGCTTCTCCGCTGCCGTCAATATTGAAGGAAACCGTAATCTGGGTTTCTTTGGTCTTTCTTTCCAGAGCCGCAATGCGCTTACAAGCTGTCTTCCTAGACTTTTTTGATTTCATCGATTTCTTCTTCCCTTTCTTTGCGCGCTTCCCCATCCACAAACCTGGCCTCAAGCGAAATCCGGTGCAGCACCAGCCCTTCCATGTCCGTCAATTTTTTCACCGATTCGCGCACCTTGGCAAGCGCTTCTTTGGTATAAGAAATAACCTGCGCGCTTTTGATAAAATCCGCCGCGCTCAACGCTGAAAAATAATGCGCAGTCCCGCCGGTCGGAAGCACGTGGCTCGGACCCGCAATATAGTCACCGATCACGGCCGGCGAATAAGACCCGAGAAAAATAGACCCGGCATTTTGCACGTGCTTGAGAAGACGCTGGGGATTCTGGGTCATGATTTCCACGTGTTCAGGCGCAATTTCATTCACGGCCTCGCACGCCTGCTCCAGATTATCTACATGAATAATGAATCCGGAGTCCACGCGTTTTTTCATGATTTCCATGATCTTCTTTGAAGGGGTCACAAGGATCCCGACGCCGCCGAAATGCTCGGTCTGGGCCAGAAGATCGCAGGTTATGTAATTGGGATCCGCGGAATGATCGGCAATGATGCAGACCTCGCTCGGCCCCGCGATCATATCAATGTCCACATAGCCAAAAACCTGCCGCTTCGCTTCCGTCACATAGGGATTACCGGGTCCCACGATTTTGTCCACCTTAGGGATAGTCCGCGTGCCGAAGGCCATGGCGGCAATGGCCTGGGCTCCGCCCACACGGTAAATCTCCTTCACACCCAAAAGATTGGCCACGGCCAGAATATGCGGATCGATCTCGCCCGTTTCTCGGTTTGGAGGTGTTGCAATCGCAATTTCTTTCACACCCGCGATTTTTGCCGGAATCACGGTCATGTAAACCGTGGAAACAAGCGGCGCTTGGCCGCCGGGGATGTAAATCCCTATCCTGCGGAGAGGTGTGTATTTTTTTCCGAGAAGAATCCCGTCTTTTCCAGAAATTTTAAAGGAGCGCCGGATATCTTTTTCGTAATACCGGCGCACATTTTCCGTGATGGTCTTGAGAAGCGGCACAAATTGAAAATTGATCTTCTCAAAGGCCTGATTGATTTCGCCTTCACTCACCCGGAGTTTTTTTAGGGGAATATCAATACCGTCAAATTCCCGGGTGAAACGCCTGATGGCAAGATCGCCGCGCTCTTTCACATCCCAGACAATGCGGTTGACCTTTTTAAAAAGGTCCTTGTCAATTTCAGCGCCCGTGCCGCGGTTCATACGGCGCAACGTTGTTTTGTCCCACTTCAAATATTGCATAATTCCTTATCCTAAAATTTCCTGAAGCAATTGGGGAATTCGTCCCCTGGCCTCGGCCACTTTATCAATCCGCTTGCTTCCTCCTTGGGCAAAATCTTTTTTTCCGCCGCCGCTTCCTTCCATCAACGCCGCAATTTTCCGGGTCAGCACACCTGCATCCACGCGCGGTGAGGAGGACGCTACCACAAAACTCACGGACTCACCGGCCGTTGAAAAAAGAACGCAAACCGCCTCGGCCTTGATTTTGTTCCGCACCTGGTCGCTCAAACGCCGGAGCGTATTCACGTCCGTATCCCGCAATTCCTGGACCACGGCCTGCAGCCCCGGCAATTGGACCGCACCTGTGACCATGCCGTCAACATCCACGGCCGGGATCTTGGTCGCCGATCCTTTTTCCATGCTTTTGACTTTTTGCTGAAGCTTTTCCACGCGCTCGAGAATCTCTGCGGGAGAGGCTTTTAAAAATCTTGCCACACCTTCCAACTGCTGGCGGGTGTTGCGCAGGTACTCCAGCGCGGCAAATCCGGCCACTGCCTCAATTCTCCTGGTACCACTCGCAATGGAGGACTCGGAGGTGATAAAAAAAGCGCCCATGTCTCCCGTTCTTCCCACATGGGTACCGCCGCAAAGCTCCACACTCAAGCCGTTTCCGACATTCAGGATGCGGACTTTCTCGTCATATTTCTCGCCAAAGAAAGCAAGCGCCCCTTCCTTCTGTGATTCGTCAAAGCTTTTGATTTGCGTGGCCACGTCAAGGTTGGCCAGTATAGCCGAATTGACGAAATTTTCAACCTCTTTGATCTCATTGTCCTGCAAGGGCTTAGGATGAGAAAAATCGAATCGGAGCTTCTCCGGAGAAACCAAAGACCCAAGCTGGCGCACATGCGTGCCTAAAACTTTGCGAAGCGCAGCCTGAAGCACATGAGTAGCCGTGTGATGTCGCCGCGTTCTTTCCCTGAGGTTGGAATCGACCCGGGCTTTGACCTTCTCTTTTTCATGCAAAGAGCCTTTGGCAATCTTGATCCGGTGCATGATGAGCTTTTCTTTCCACTGAGTGTCCAGGATTTCTGCCTCTCCAGTATTCCAAGTCCAAATCCCGCGGTCTCCGACCTGTCCACCCTTTTCCGCATAAAAAGGCGTTCGGTCAAGAACCGCCCATCCTTCGATCCCGCTCACATCAAGAAACAAGACATTTCCCTCTGCCTCAAGTGTTTCATAACCAAGAAAAACCGTGGCTGGAAGCTGCGTCAATTTGGGATTGGATTCCGTAGCCACAAAGATCGTGTCCGCAATCTTGCTGGCTTTTTTAGCCCTGACCCGCTGTTCTTCCATCAAATCCTGAAACCCTTTCAAATCCACCTCCAGCCCATGAGCGTGGGCAATCGACACGGTCAACTCGTCCGGAAAACCGTAGGTGTCATAAAGCCGGAAGGCGTCCACGGCAGATATCTGTTTTTTATTGGTCCTTTTCGTCGTCTTTATTATTTCATCGAGAATCCGTTCACCCTCTTCCAAAGTCTGCAAAAATCTCTCCTCCTCGCCACGAATGGTCATTTCAATCCGGGCTAAATCGGTTTGAAGAGAAGGATACGGTTCTTTCATCATCGCAACTACCCGAGACGCCAGTTGATAAAGAACGGGTTCCATTCGGCGGTTCGAGGACAAATATTTTCTTTCCTGCCAAACCGCCCGGCGGATTAGCTTCCGGACCACATACCCCCTGCTTTCGTTAGATGGAATCACGCCGTCCGCAATACAAAAAGTAGCGGCCCGGAAATGGTCCGCAATCGTGCGTGCCACTGTCAATGGTTGAGCGTTTTTTTCTGCGGACGCCTTCCCGCTCTGGCTCCAAACAAAATCCACCAGCGGCTGAAGAATGTCGATTTCAAAATTGCTTCGTTTGCCCTGCAGCATACAGGCTATGCGTTCAAGCCCGGCTCCGGTGTCGATATTTTTAGCGGCAAGCGGCATCAGCACGCCTTTGTCCTGCCGGTCAAACTGGGTAAAAACCAGATTCCATATTTCCGCAAACCGGCCGCAGTCGCAATCCACATCACATTCGCTACGTCCGCATCCAAACCCGGCACCCTGGTCGAAGAAAATTTCCGAGCAGGGACCACAGGGACCATTCGGCCCCGATTGAGGTGCATCCGCCGGCCAGAAATTGGAATGGTCGCCGAGTTTTTTAATACGGTTTTCAGGCACTTTCATGCGGTCCCGCCAGATGCGGAACGCTTCGTCATCGTCCCGATGCACGCTAAAGCGCAGCCGTTCCCGTGATACATGAAAACGCTCGGTCAAAAGCTCAAGCGCCCACTCAATGGCATCGCCTTTAAAATAATCACCGAAGGAAAAATTACCCAGCATTTCGAAAAACGAATGGTGATAGGGTGTGCGGCCCACATTATCAAGGTCCCCGGTACGCAGGCATTTTTGCGAGCTCGTTGCCCGTTTTATGTCCTTTTTGACTCCGAGGAAATAATCCTTGAACTGATTCATGCCCGCACCGGTAAAAAGAAGCGTGGGATCTTCCTGCGGGATGAGCGAATCGCTCGCCACTATCCTGTGGCCCTTTTCTGCAAAAAAATCGAGGAAAACTTTGCGGATCCGGTCAGCCGGCCATTCCAATTTCTCAGACATCAAAGTTTACCGTATACCCCGGATGACTTCCCGGCACACTTCAAAATGAAAACCTTTGCGCAACAGATAATCGTAAACTTTTTTCCTGCGTTTTCGCACATCCAGATTTCTCAAAAGTTCGGCCTTGCTCTGCCCCAGCTTAAACGCCATGTTGAACTCGTAGTTCTCATCCAGCTCTGAAACCGCCCGTCCGGCCACTTCATGACTGACGCCCTTGCGTTTAAGATCGCGGAGCATTTTCAGTTTTCCAGCCGGATGAGCCGTGGTCTTTTCAGAAACGTATCCCCTGGCAAACTCTTCGTCGTCCAAAAGTTTGCTTTGCTGCAGGCGGCTAAGCACTTCGCTTACCGCTTGGCCGTCAAACCCTTTTTCGGATAGTTTATGGTAGAGTTGTCGAACTGAACGCTTGCGAATACCGAGAAGCTTCAGCGCATGCTCAAACGCCCGGTCAAATTCCGGAGCGTCATCAGTCGGCTTCATCGGAAGCGCCAGGACTCTGCGTTCCGAGGGCTGTCCCCGAAAGCATTCTTTCCCGGACCTTGGTTTCCACTTCATCCAGGAGCTTGGGGTTTCCCTTGAGATGCAGACGCGCCGCGTCACGGCCTTGCCCCAGCTTTTCGTTCTGGTAGGAAATCCAGGTTCCCTGCTTTTCAAAAACCTGGGTGGTCAACGCCGCGTCGATGATGCTGCTCGAACGCGAAATACCTTCGTCAAAAAGCAGGTCAAACTCTGCAGTTTTAAAAGGCGGCGCCACCTTGTTTTTAACCACTTTCACCCGGACGCGGTTTCCAATCACGTCCTCCCCTTTTTTCAGGGAAGCAATCCGGCGGATATCCAGGCGGAGCGAGGCATAAAATTTGAGGGCTTTGCCGCCTGGTGTGGTTTCAGGATTGCCGAACATCACACCGATTTTTTCGCGGAGTTGGTTGATGAAAATCACGCAGGTCTGGGACCGATTGATGATGGACGTGAGCTTTCTCAGGGCCTGCGACATCAGCCGGGCCTGAAGCCCCATGTGCTGATCGCCCATGTCGCCTTCAATTTCTGCGCGCGGCACGAGGGCCGCCACGGAATCTACCACCACGAGATCCACGGCATTGGACCGGACCAGCATTTCAGCAATCTGCAGAGCCTGCTCACCCGTGTCCGGCTGGGAAATCAAAAGATCCTCGATTTTTACGCCCAATTTCTCGGAGAATACGGGATCTAAAGCGTGTTCGGCGTCAATAAAGGCGGCCACGCCGCCCAATTTTTGAGCCTGCGCGATGATGCTCAACGAGAGGGTTGTTTTCCCGCTCGATTCCGGACCGAAAATTTCAATCACGCGGCCCCGCGGAACTCCTCCGACTCCGATCGCGACATCAAGCGTGATCGCACCCGTGGGAATTACAGCCACATCTTGCTTATGCTCCTCACCCATTTTCATGATGGCACCCTTTCCGAACTGTTTCTCAATCTGAAGAAGGGTAAGTTCCAGCGCTTTTTGCTTTTCCTGCATCTCCTTAAATTTTCTTCCGCCTTCGTCCTTCTTCGCATCTTTTGTGTCTTTCGCGTCTTTTTCCACAGCCTTCTTTTTCTGCTCTAACATGACTTTTCTCCTTGGACTTTGTTTTTATAACTCTTTTAGTTTAAATAAGTTCTGAAGCCGTTATTATACTGCAGGCACTCCTTTTGTAAAGAAAAAAACCCGGCTCTAAAATTCTTTACGGATTTTATTCACCCGGCTTTGCCCTGCTCAGTACTTCATCCAGACGCTCAAGCCCCTTTCGCAGTTCCGGCACCAAATCCAGAGGCAGGGTGATTCCCTTTGGAGATCCACATACATTTTAGCGTGATATTCGCTGGCTGAAAAGCGGACTTCCTGATCGTTCGTCTTGGCAAAGGCATGAACAGTAACTTTGGACATGAGTTGCTCCTTTTTGTTGAATCTCTAAGGAGGCAGGTAAAAGCAGTTTATAGGTTATTGATGAAAAGTCAAATAATATTTTATTTTTTTATATCAGGCTTCCAGACCCTATTCTCCGTGCCCCGGAGAAGCCGCTGAATATTGGAGCTGTGCATATAAATCAGCAAAACTGCGAGAACTATAGTAATCCCCAAGATGAGCATGAATCCTTCAATATGCCGGTACAAGAGAAATATCCATAATGGAAAGCTGAGTGCTGCGGCCATGGAAGAAACCGCGATATATCCGAAGGGAATTAAAAGCGCAATCCAGACGCTGAGGGCAAGCAAAGCCGCCTTTGGAAAAAGGCCAAGTCCAACGCCAAGTGAAGTGGCCACGCCTTTTCCGCCATGGAAATTTAAAAACACGGTCCAATTATGACCGGCCACAGCGGCCATTCCGGTCAGCAGGAAATAAAGCGGTTTTGAAAACAGCGGATGATGCTGATATCCCCAGCGGGCAATCAAAACAAGTGCAAGAAAACCTTTTAGGGCATCCGCAATCAGAACAAGAATTCCCCATTTCTTCCCTACCACCCGGAAAACATTGGACGCTCCGACATTGCCGCTCCCATGCTGGCGGATGTCTATATTTTTCAGCAGCCGTCCGGCAAGGTAGGCGGAGGGAATTGAACCCAAAAGGTACGCGGCTGCGATGCAAAGGATGAAATGGATCATCAATCATCCCTCCTTTTCTTTATATTCCGCCTCTTTCCAATGAATCACGACCGGAATCCCTTCAAATTTATAGCGTTCCACGAGACGGTTCCGTAAATAGAGAAAATATTCCACCGGGATGCGTTTCATGTTCTTGGCAAAAAGCGAGAACGAAGGCGGCCGCGTTCCATATTGAACCATAAATTTGAGTTTCACCGTGGGCGGAGGCGGATTCTTGGCGGAAACCAATTTAAGGAAATCGTTCAAAGACTTGGTCGGAATATTCGAACAATAAAGTTTCCAAAGCGCCATCGCGGCATCCAGCGGCCCTTCAAGATTCTCGCCGTCCAAAGCAGAGATGAATTCCATCCTGGGTTTACCCAGAAATGGAAGCCATTTTTTTAAAATCTCTTCATAGCGGTTTTTGTCGCCTCTCACCTTGTCCCATTTATTGGCCACTAAAACCAGGCCTTTGCCCTCGTCGCAAATCAGACGGGCGATCCGCTTTGAACTTTCCAGAAAACCGCGTTCTGCGTCGAAAAGCAAAAGCACGATATCCGCCTTCTGAATAGCCTCACGGGTTCTTGACATGCTAAAAAATGCGGCAACCTCTTTGAGTTTGCCCCGAGCTCGCATGCCGGCCGTATCCAGAAGTCCGATCGATCGTCCCCGCCATGGAATAAGTTCTTCGATCACATCGCGGGTCGTGCCCGGCATCTCTGAAACAATAGCCCTTTCCTCCTTGAGAATCTGATTTAAAAACGTAGACTTACCCGCATTGGGTTCGCCAACAATCGCAATATAGAAATCCGGCTTTAAAGCTTGTTGTATCTCTTTGACCGGCAGGCGGCCTGCCACCGCATCCAACAATTCACCTGTACCATGACCGTGCAGCGCTGAAACCGGAATCATTTCCTTGAACCCGAGGCGCATAAAAATAGCAGCCTCCGCATCCTGCGTGCCGCGGTCTGCCTTGTTGGGCACCACAATCACATTTTTTCCTGAGCGTCTCAAAATTTCCGCCAAATCATGATCCAGAGGAGCAGGCCCTGATTGCAAATCCACCACCCAAAGGAGAATATCCGCGTCCTGCAAAATCCGGCGAGCCTGCGCCTCAACCGCGGATTCCAATGTTTTCTTAGCGGCAAAGTGGACCCCGCCGGTATCCACCAGCAAAAATTCCTTACCTCTCCAGGAGATCACTTCCTCGATAAAATCGCGTGTGGTACCGCTTTCATGATGCACAATGGCCCTGCGTCTTCCGACCAAGCGGTTAAAAAGAGTGGATTTGCCGACATTCGGCCGGCCGACTATCGCCACCACCGGATAGACGGGTTCCCCGGGTCGCGGCTTAAGGGGCGGAAACGGCATGATTATCCCGGCGCATTTCACGGAGAATGTACCCGAATCCGGAGAAGATGGTAAGAAGAGCAGACACCAAGGCCGAAGCATTGACCCAGCGAAGTTCAAACATCATCATCGCGACCGTCACCATTTGCGCCACGGTCGTGAGCTTGCCCAGCCAGCTTGGCTGAATTTTCACCTCGCGGAGAGAAATAAACAGAATGAGCAGGCCGGAAATCAAAATTACCTCCCGTGAAATAATCACGATTAAAATCCAGCGGGAAATTTTATGGGTAAATCCATCAGAAAAGTTGAGAGAAATAAAAGCCGCGATTAAAAGCAGTTTATCGGCAAAAGGATCCAGAAAGGACCCGAGGGCAGTCTGCTGCTTGCGAATGCGGGCAAGATAACCATCCACCGCATCCGTCAAGCTGGCCACGACAAATAACGCGATCGCAAGCCATTTGATTTGCGGGAAATCCGGCCGGCAGTAAACCACCGCGATCACGAAAAAAGGAACGAGCAATATTCTTCCGATCGTGATTTGATTGGCCAGATTCATGGCAGGCCTAAAAAACTAGTACCGTGTCAGATTTAATTTTATGGGAGCACGGTACTGTACGCGTCTTCCATAAAAAGGAGAGACTCATAATTTCAAGGTTGACGCGCTACTAGCGAATGTACTGAAGCTCTTCTCCCGTGTTGGGATCGTACTTATAGCGCTCCGGAAAAGTCTGGCCGGTGCGCGAATTGTACTTGGTATGAACTTCTTGCGGCTGAGCCGGCGCAGGGGGTTGATAAGCCGGTGCCTGCTGCTGATAGGGCTGCCCGTACTGGCCATACTGCTGCTGGGCCATTTCCTGGCGCATTTCCTCCTTGGCCGACTGTTTTGACCGCTTCATTCCTTCGCCAATGAGAGCCCCTGTGAGAGCTCCGGCGCCGGCACCGATGGCCGTGCCCGCTCCAGCATGCCCAGTTTGATTTCCGATAATTGCGCCGAGGCCAGCCCCTAAACCAGCGCCGCCCAGCCCTCCCATTTGAGTCTCATCCAGACTCGTTGCGCATCCCGTGAAAAGCATCATGCCCAGCATAAAATAAGCTATCTTCTTCATTTTTTCCTCCTTCACTTCAATCAATCAATTTAAGATAACGTTCAATTCCTTGCCACTGGCATCAATTTTGGCCTGCCCCGGATTTTTCTCATCCTGGAGAAGCTTCACTGACACGATTTTGGATACTCCCGCCTCTTCCATGGTCACACCGTACAGGGAATCCCCGGCTGCGATAGTTTTCCGGTTGTGCGTCACCACTATAAACTGGCTGTTGCCCAAAAATCCTCTCACCACCTCTAGAAACCGGTGGACATTCGATTCGTCCAACGGGGCGTCCACCTCATCCAGGACACAGAAAGGGGACGGTTTGATTTTAAAAAGCGAAAATAAAAGAGCCGTAGCTGTCAACGCCTTCTCCCCTCCGGACAAAAGCGTGATCTGCTGGTACTTTTTTCCGGGCGGCCTCACCATGATATCAATTCCCGACTCCAGAGGATTGGTTTCATCCACCAAAGTAAGCTCCGCCTCCCCGCCGCCGAACAATATCCGGAAATAATCCTTAAACGCGGCCTGAACCTGCGTAAACGTATCTTCAAAAAGCTTTTTCGTGGTCCGGTTGATTTTCCGGATCGCCTCCAGGAGATCCGCGCGGCTTTTTTCCAGGTCCTGCTTTTGGGTCAAGAGAAACTCATACCGTTCCTTGAGGGACTCGTACTCCTCAATCGCCAGCAAATTCACGGTGCCGAGTGACTGCAGTTTCTCCTTGTACCCCTGGATTTCCTGCTCTAAGAGCTCCAAGTCCACATTCTGCAATTCATAAAGGGATTTGTCAAGTGCCCGCAAATCTACCTGGTAGGTCTGTTTCATCCGCTCCTCGGTGGCGCTGAGCTTATAGGAAAGATCCATTTGTTTGAGCTGGATGTCCCGGTCGAGTTCCTTGATCTTTTCAATCACGGATTTTTTCTGCTGCAACGAGGTCCAAAGATTATTTTTCTTTTGTGCCAGCGAGGATTTCTCGGCCATGCTGTTTCTCAAGGCCGTCTCAAGCTGGACGATTTCCTCTTCAAGGCGGGTACTATGATCCGCCTTGCTCCCGTTCTCAAAAACCATTTGTTCAAGAACCAGGACGTTTTCTGCCACCTGATTTTTGCGAGATTGCTGAAGCTCAAGTTCGGCCTCGCGATTCCGGCTAAGGAGCGCCACAGAGTCTTTTAAATGCGTTTCACGATCCAGGGCACGTTGCAATTTCTGTTCCTCCGCACTCAAAGCGCGGAAAAGATCGTCCTTATTGTCCACGAGTCCATTCAGCTCCGAGCCCTCACGTTGCAAAAGTGCTTGATACTGCTTTTCCTTCTGATTCAAATCGAGCGACAATCCTGACAAGCGTTCCTTCTCCTCAAGAAAACTGGCCAGATCACGCTCCGTCTGCCCGGCCTCAATCCGGTTAAGCTGAATCTCCTCTTCAAAACGGCTGACCTGGCTAAAAAGACTTTCCCGGAGTTTATGGGAGCTCTGATGGTGAATCTCGGCCTCAAACACTTCCTTCCCAAGAACGACCAAATCTTTCTCAAACTTCTCCAACCGGATTCTCAGAAGCTCCCTGTCCTGCTCACGGGCATCAATCTCGCGTTTGAGACCAAGTGCCCTGTCCTGAAGCCCTTTAATATCTTTGGCGTGCCCTGCCCCGGTTTTCAGCAGGGTTCCGAAATATTGGATCCGGTGGCCCGGGCCAAGCACAAAGCCATCTCGGCTCACAATTTTAAAGCCATTGGCCTGGGACGCCCACTCCGCAAGATGGTCGCGATTCAGCGCATCCACAACCAAAACATTGGCAAAATGTTCCTCCACCAGTTTTTCATAACCGGGCTGGGCCTTGGTAAAATCCCCGGCCCTTCCCAGAATCCCGCTCAATTGCGGGAGCTCATGAGAACTGCTACTTTTCGTTTCGCGGTTAATCACAAGAGCAAGCTCTTGGGTCTTGGTCTGTTTCGCGTAATCGAGAATTTTCAGCGCATGCCCATGATCATGAACGATGAGCGCATGTGCCCAATCAGCCAGGGCAGCCCGGATCGCACCCTCATATCCTTCCGTAACCTTCATCACATCCCAGAAGGTCTTGACAATACCCTGAATCAGGGAGCCTTCCCTGCGGCTTTCCTCCACAATGTGCTGGGATGCGGAATCATCCAAAAGCCCTTCTTTCTGAAGTTCTTCAAGAAGATCGGCCTGGGAAAGCAGCTCTTTCATTTCGGTCCGCTTCTCGACTACGATTTGCTCCATCACCCGGCACTCGGCCCCCATTTTTTCACGCAGAAGATTTTTTTTCTCAAGTTCGCTTTTTTTCAGCGAAAAATCATCCAGAAAATCCCCCTGCTTGAGCTGTTCAATCCGCTTCAGGCATTCCTGCCTCTCGCATTGAAGCCGTGATGTCATTTCCAGGGCTCGCACCTGCTTGGCCTTTTCCTGCTGAAATTCCATTTCAATCTGATGCAGGCGGTTTTTGGATTCTGCCACTTCCCGGGCCAGCTCAAACAATGTGGTTTGATACTCCTTGACCACCGCTTCCTTGTCGGACACACCGGCGCGTGCCGCATTAAAATCAGCGGAAATGCCTTGAACTTTTTCCTGCGCGAGCTCAATCTCCGTGCGTAAAGATAGAAGCTCGGCCTGTTTTGCCGAGAGTTCCTCCTGAAACGTCTTCCGCCGGTACTCGGAAAGCGCATACTCCTTCTCAAGCTGATGATCGGTTTTTTCAAGCTCCACTTTTTTTTCTTCATTGGCGCGGATTCTTTCCTGATGCTGAGAAAGTTCAAGCTTGGCTTGATACCTCTTCCGCTCCAATTCAGAGTTGGTCTCTTCCATGCACGACAAAGCCTGGTCAGTCTCGCGGAAGGCCACATCCTCTGATTCGATTTCCCGTTCAGAGCGGCGAACCTCGCCCTGAAGCTCTGCTTGCTCAAGCAAAAGTTTTTCCCGCTCTTTTTCCAAAAGATCCATTTCCATCAAGGCCCTTTGAATTTCAAACCGCTTCAATTCTTCCAGTTTTTCTTTGTATTTTTCCGCACGCTTTGCCTGCCGTTCCGCGTAACGGATATTTTTTTCAACCTCGTTCACGATATCGTTCAGGCGGAGCAAATTGGCTTCGGTCCGCTCAAGTTTGCGAAGCGCCTCCTCTTTTTTTACCTTGTATTTTGAAATACCCGCGGCTTCCTCGATTAAAAAACGGCGCTCATCTTCCTGCGCATTCAAGATGTAATCAATGCGGCCCTGCTCGATCATGGAATAAGAATTAGAACCGATGCCCGTATCCAGAATCACGTCCTGAATGTCTTTGTAGCGACAGGGTGTCTTGTTGATCAGATATTCGCTCTCGCCCGAACGAAAAAGACGGCGCGTCAAAACCACCTCTTCAAAAGCAAGCGGCAGTCTTTTGTCCGCATTGTCAATGGTGAGGGAAACCTCAGCCATGCCGACCGGTTTCCGAAATTCCGTGCCGCTGAAAATGACGTCCTCCATTTTGCTTCCGCGCAAAAGTTTTGCGCTGCGCTCGCCCAGCACCCAGCGGATGGCATCGGAAATATTACTCTTGCCGCAGCCATTCGGCCCCACCACGCAGGTGACTCCCTTTTCAAAATAAATCTCCGTTTTGTCCGCAAATGACTTAAATCCGAAGATGTCTACTTTTTTAAGGTGCATCGCTATCTCCTCAAAATATTATGCCGCGTTCGTGCCTATCGATTTAAAGCTAAATTTTTATTGCGAATATTTTGTTGGATATTATACCGTAGCTGTCAATGGACATTCTTATATTTGTATATATTAACGGCGCGGGAAGAAAACTTTTGAGAAAAAAGGTGGGATAAGATTAGCCTAGAAAGAATTTTTTCCAAGAAGTTTAAGAAGCTCGGCACCTTGCAGTGCGTGTCAAACCTGCTGGATTTTATCTAACTTGTTTAAAATACTAGGGTTGTAAATATCAACGGCCCGAAAGATATTGAACCGTAGGATTGCCCCGTTTCTTTTGGCTTCCCTGATGCGTCATCCAGGAAACCTTAAGGCGCGAAGACGGGTGCTTAAACTGAGAAGAAAGATCCATGTTTTTTGTATCGACTAATTTTTTTTCTAACATTTCACACCTCCCAATCACCGTGAATTTTGAAACGCCATATGGTCCAAATAAATCCGTCCGCTTCGCTGCGTGGCGCAGGTTTCATCGTCAAACGCAAAAACAGCCTCATCCGCCGCAAGATTGGCGCGGGATTTAAAGGACACCGTAACCTGATTCCATCGTTCGGAAACAGGAAATAAAAATTTTCGAGAAACTTCGATTCCCTTCTTTTTAAAAACCACGGAACACTTCCGGGGGTACCCCAGGGAGGTGTCCCCCGTTACAAAAAATTTAAACTGACCATAACGTGCCAAATCCACGGGCTCAAATGAAATCCGCAGGCCCGCGCGGGTGCGCGGTTTGAAAAGCTCATAATCAACCGCAAGAACCTTGCCTCGGCCACGCGCCATGATCAAGGAATCTTCCGCAAACCCTTTGCCGCGAACAAAAAAAACCTCGCGTTCAATTTGAATATTCTGAATGGGCAGTTCCCGGGGCTCAAAAACATCGGGGCTGGAAACATTTTCAGGAACCCGCGATTGATGCAAAAATGCGTCGGGCGGGCGAGAAATTTTCCACCAAAAACCCACTAGAAAAACAAGGGTAAGGCAGGCCATCGGAAGCAGGATGTAAGATTTTTTTTCACTCCGGACCCGCTGAATGCGCGACAGAAGCATGACACGATAATCAATAGCCGGCCACTCCAGCTCCGGCCAATCAACGGGTTGGTTCAGGCTCTCAATCTGATTAAGTTTATCAAGGATTCGCGAAGGCTTGAGACGGAGGATCCAGCTAATCACTCCGATATTGAAGCCGAATCGCTGGCCCATCACCAAAACGGAACGGTCGATAAGGTCAAGCCCCTCAAACTCCCTGCCCCCGGCAAAAGCCTTATCCCGCCTGCCGAGCTCGCCCTTCTGACGGGCGCGGAGAATCAAATCCGTGGAAACCTGCAAAAGTTCATGAAGAACTTTTTGTTTGAACGGATAGCGGGATAAATTGCGGTAGAATTTCGGAAAGGTTTTGATCAGGATTTTTTCGGCCAGTTCCTTTACGCCGCAAACAAGGCAAGCGTATTCGTAAACGGGCTGGTAATAGCGGTAAAAAATTTGTTCGAACGCTTCCAAATCACCGCTGAGGGAATGCTCGATCAGCATTTCATCGGTGGGCTGGATCTGGATGCGTGTAGCTTTCACGGCAGGTTGCATCCTTGTCTCCTCCATAAAAAACTCGAGCCTGCTAAACGTGCTAAACGCTAAGAATTATGATGCCTTTTACTCTTCGAATTTTTTAAAGCAGAGGGTCGCATTATGCCCGCCGAAACCGAATGAATTGGAGAGAGCGTAACGAACCTTGGCGCGTCTCGCCTCATTGGGAACATAATCCAGATCGCAGTCCGGATCCGGATGCTTATAATTGATCGTGGGTGGCAGCAGCTCTTCCTTGATGGCGTAGGCGCAGGCAATGGCTTCAATTCCGCCCGCAGCACCCAAGAGATGACCGGTCATGGATTTGGTGGAGCTCACCGGCGTTTTCCGGGCATGATCGCCCAAAGCCTTCTTGATTGACAAGGTCTCGATCTTGTCATTCAGCACCGTGGACGTGCCATGTGCGTTGATGTAATCGATATCCGTGGGTTTTACCTTGGCGTCTTTCATGGCCCGTATCATGCACTGCGTGGGACCGTCACCTTCCGGATCCGGCTGGGTGATATGGTTGGCATCCGCAGTCATGCCGTATCCTACGATTTCGGCATAAATCTTGGCATTCCGCTTTTTGGCGCGCTCAAGTTCTTCCAGCACCACGATCCCGCATCCCTCGCCCATCAAAAATCCATCGCGGGTCTTATCAAACGGGCGTGACGCTGTCTTGGGATCCTCATTGTGCGTAGTCAGGGCGCTCATTTTGTCAAAACCGCCAAACCCAAGCAGGGTGATGCAGGCCTCAGTCCCGCCGGCCACCATCACATCCGCATCCTCGTGCTGAATCAAGCGGAACGCATCGCCAATGGCATGACTGCCGGTAGCGCACGCGGTTGCGACGCAGCTATTGGGCCCCTTGAGTTTAAACTGAATAGAAATCATTCCCGGCGCCATGTTGACGATCAGCATGGGAATCAGAAAAGGAGACACTCTTGAGGGTCCCTTTTCCAGCATAATCTTGCATTGCTCTTCAATCGTGTGAAGGCCTCCGATCCCTGAACCCACCAAGACCCCGATTCGATGAGGATCTTCCTTATCCAGATGAAGGCCAGAATCCTCAAGCGCCATGCCGGCGCAATAGACCGCAAATTGAACAAAGCGATCCGTCTTTCTTGCCTGTTTGGAATTAAGATATTTGGAGGGATCGAAATGCTTTACTTCGGAAGCTATCTTGCACGCATAATCCGATACATTAATGGAGGTGATGCGGTCTGCACCGCTTTTCCCGCTGATGAGGGAGTGCCAGAATTCGGTGGCGGTATTCCCTATGGGAGTCAGCGCTCCCACTCCCGTTATGACGACTCGACGTCTCATGAAGATACAGAAAACTCAAGCAACCACGCGGGAGTTACTTGGCAGCAGTTTTCTCCTCAATGTATTTAACGGCATCCCCTACGGTCTGGATTTTTTCGGCATCCTCATCCGGAATCTCGATACCGAACTCTTCCTCCAGAGCCATGACAAGTTCCACCGTATCCAGAGAATCGGCTCCAAGGTCATCCACAAAAGAAGCTTCAGGAGTGACTTCCTCCGGCTTGACACCTAACTGTTCAACAATGATTTCTGTAATCTTATCATGAACGGCCATTCCATATCCTCCTTTTTTAACCCTTTTTTCTTGCCACTTACATTACCATACCGCCATCCACAACTAAAACCTGCCCTGTCATATAATTCGCCTGATCCGAGGCGAGAAACAGGACTGTCTGAGCAACATCTTTTGGGCTTCCAAACCGACCGAGGGGAATCTCTCCGAGTATTGCCGCTTTGACATCATCGGATAGTTTACCGGTCATGTCTGTTTCAACAAATCCAGGCGCCACTGCATTCACGCATATATTCCGCCTGGCAAGCTCCTTGGCCACTGATTTGGTGAATCCGATAATGCCGGCCTTTGATGCTGCATAATTCGCTTGCCCGGTGTTTCCTGTCATGCCGATCACAGAGGCGATATTTATTATCTTGCCCTTTCGCTGCTTTATCATCGGCCGGGAAACAGCCCTGGTAAACAGGAATGTGCCGCGCAGGTTCACGGAAATCACAAAATTCCAATCTTCTTCACTCATTCTTGCCAATAAATTATCGCGCGTGACCCCTGCGTTGTTGACGAGTATATCTATCCGACCATAGGTGTCAAGCGTTTTTTTGACGGCATCTTCAACTTCAGCCGCCACTTGCACATCTGTTTTTAAATTCAGACATTTTCCGCCGCGTCCGGCAATTTCTTCGCTTAATTTTCCCAATTGCTCGGCCGAACGGCTGCAAACCGCAAGTTGCGCCCCCTCTGATGCGAGCGTCAAAGCCACTTCCCGGCCTATTCCCCGGCTAGCGCCGGTGACCAATGCCACCTGATCTTTTAATAACATAGACGACACTTCCTCCGTACTGACGAGGCTAGACGGCTGCCCCATCAAGGCCCCTCGCTACGCCGTGAATCACCGTTCCCAAACTTTGAATATCTGCAGCGCTCTCAACACTATGCACGATAAAATCATCAACCGTTCTGCGGGCCAGACCTTTCAGAACTTTGCCGGGCCCCATCTCCAGCGCGGTCCGGAATCCTTTGGCATGCAAAGTTTGCATGGTCTGTGTCCAGCGCACGGAATGAGTCACCTGTTTGGCCAGCGCAAAACGTATTTCCCCGGTATCCGCCAAAAAATCACCCCGCACATTGGGAATAAACGCCATCTGCAGGCCGCCCGCCGGACCCATTTGATCCAATTCCTGCGCCAGCTTCTCCTCGGCCTCAGCCATAAGCCTGGAATGAAAAGCGCCGCTCACTTTGAGTGGGATCACCTTTTTGGCCCCTTTTTCTTTGGCCAGCGTCATGGCTTTTTCAATTCCTTCCGCACTGCCGGACAACACGGCCTGCTCCGGCGAGTTAAAATTGGCAACCTGAACTCCCGCGCGAGCTGCCACGTCCTCACACGCCTTGCCATCCAGCCCTATCACGGAGCACATGGTGCCGGGATTTCTTTCACCCGCCTCATGCATCCATTCGCCGCGTTTTTTCACCACGCGAAGGCCCTGTTCAAAACCAAAATAGCCGGCAGCCGTAAGCGCTGAAAATTCTCCCAGGCTCAATCCGCATGCCGCAGCCGGTTTACAATCAGGATAAAGCGCTTTGATAACTTCCCAGATGGCAAGACTGGTCACAAAAATCGCGGGTTGCGCATTGACCGTCAGGTTAAGCTGGTCATCCGGGCCTTCGAAGCAAATTTTTGAAACGGAAAAGCCGAGCACCTCATCCGCCTTTTTATAAAGAGCACGCGCGGCGGGAAAAAGCTCAAAAATCTCTTTTCCCATCCCCACATATTGGGCTCCTTGGCCCGGAAATAAAAGAGCAAAAGGCATGGAATTGTTCACCACTTCATCGCGCAGGCAGCCCAGGTCAGGCCGCCGCCAAATGCCACCAGCACCACGTTCGAGCCAGGCTTCACAAAACCGGTTTGCACCGCCTCATAAAGTGCGACTGCTGTCGAAGCGGCTGACATATTGCCGTATTTTTCAAGGTTAAGGAATATTTTCTCCATCGGCATTTCCAGACGATCGGCCATGGCTTGAATGATGCGAAAGTTGGCTTGATGCGGAATCAAACAATCGATGTCTTCCAATTTAAGTTTGGCGCGCTGGCAAACCTCATTCACCGCATCCCCCATGGTCCGCACCGCGATTTTGAAAATTTCCGAGCCTGACATTTTCACGGTGTGCATCCCTTCATTCACCGTCTGGGCCGTGGGCGGAAGCGCGGATCCGCCGGCAGGAATCTTTAGAATGTCCGCGGCCGAACCATCCGAACCCAGGTAAGTTGCCATGACGCCTATGTTTTTTTGCGTTGTGGCGGATAAAACGGCGGCGCCGGCTCCGTCGCCGAATAAAATGCAAGTGCTCCTGTCCGTCCAATCAATGAAGGGTGAAATCACCTCGGCTCCGATCACCAGCACGTTTTTATAAAGCCCTCCGCGTATCATCCCGTCCGCGACACTCACCGCATAGGGAAATCCCGAACAGGCCGCAGCCATATCAAAAGCGCCGGCATGCGTGGCGCCGATTTTATTCTGCACAATGCACGCCGTGGAGGGAAAAGCCATGTCCGGCGAGGCCGTGGCTACAATAATGAGTTCAATATCCGCTGGCTTAAGGCCCGCATTCTTGATCGCTTCTTTGCCCGCCTCAGTGGCAAGCGCACTGGTAGGGACTCCGGGTTCCACGATTCTGCGTTCGCGGATGCCGGTGCGGGTCCGGATCCATTCGTCGGTCGTGTCCACCATTTTTTCAAGGTCAAGGTTGGTAAGCACTTTGGAAGGAAGAAAAGCTCCCAACCCGGTGATTTTAGAATTTATACCGGCTGTCACTTCTTCTGACCTTCATCCCTCGCCGCACGGGTTTGGCTGCCCGCCGGAGCTTCTGCGAACGTTGAAACTGCGGCGTTCTTATTCTTGTCACGCTGGGTGACCTCGCTCACGATGTATCCATTCACATCCATTTCAATGACTTGAGCCGCTTTCTTGATCGCATTGCGAATAGCCAAAGATGAAGACGCGCCGTGGCTGATAATCATGATGCCGTTCACTCCCAGCAGCTGCGCGCCGCCCGCCTCTTCATAATTGGTTTCCTTGCGGACATTCACCAGCGCAGGTTTGCAAAGAAGGGCGCCAATCTGGGAAAGGTAGCTTTTGGAAAGTTCCCTTTTGATCAATCCTGTAAGATTTTCAATAATGCCTTCGGTCAGTTTCAGCGCCACATTGCCGACAAATCCGTCGCAAATGATGCAATCGCATTTGCCGGTAAAAAAATCCCGGCCTTCAATGTTGCCGATAAAATTCAGCGACGACTCGCGTAAAAGCTTGTAAGTGTCCTTCATGAGCTCCGTCCCCTTGGACTCCTCTTCGCCGATATTCAAAAGCCCGATGGTGGGGTGGCGTTTCTTATAGATCATGCGGGAATAGATGTCGGCCATAATTGCATATTGAAGTAAATGTTCCGGCGTCGGGTCCACATTGGCACCCACATCCACGGCCAGGGAAATTCCTCTCAGGGTGGGAAGCCCGATGATAATCCCCGGTCTTTTGATGCCGGGCAAAAGACCCAGATTCAAAGTGGCGGCCGCAACTGCAGCGCCGGTGTTTCCTGCTGTGACCACGGCATCCACGGACTTTTGCTTGAGAAGTTCCACACACACGGAAATGGAAGAATCTTTCTTCTTCTTGATGGCCTGAACCGGAGACTCGCCCATCTCCACCACCTGAGAGGCATGATGAAGGGAAAGCCGGCCTCCGATCACTTTGTGCCTGGCAAGCTCGCGTTTAAGCGCCTGCTCCTGTCCCACCAGCACCACTTCCAGATCAAAGTCATTCGCGGCTTGCACCGCGCCGTCCACCACCACACCGGGCGCATAATCGCCGCCCATGCCGTCCACTGCGATGCGATGCACTTTCATAAGGGTCAGGCCTCTTTCTTTTCCTTCTTCGGCTTAAGGGTGATGGCCTGTTTTCCGTTGTAATAACCGCAATACCCACAAATGCGGTGCGGCAGAATTTGAGCCCCGCACTGTTTGCAGGTTGAAAAAGAGGCGGTCTCGAGCGCGTCGTGCGTGCGCCTAAGCCGCGTTCTCATATTGGAATGTCTGCGTTTTGGATGTGCCATAGTTTTTCCTTCAGGATTCCTTCGTTTTTTTTCTTTTTATATACCACTCTTTCAGCCGGTCAAATGCCCCGCCACCCGAGGGCTGTTCCCCCGCCCCCTTACCGCACTGGCAGGCCTCTTCATTTAGATTGACACCGCACCGGTAACACAGCCCCTTGCAACTATCCTGGCACAAAAACTTCACCGGATAAGAAAGAAGCATGACCTCCCTCACGTCATCCGTCGTTTCCAGATATTCCTGGTCCGTGAAAGGATAATAAAGATCCATGTTTTCGGAAATATTCTGCACCACCGGCTTGAGACAGCGCGTGCACAAAAGTTCCAGGCGGGTGCTCAGCGTTCCTTTTAAAAAAAGAGCGGTCTTTATTTTTTCAAGCCTGCCCGCGAATTTTAAAAGACCGAGATAATGCAAATCATAAAGCTCAAGACTGAGAGCCTTGGGATCGTACGCATGCTCCAGGGAAAGCGTCTCCCCCTCTTTCAGCTTGGTTATGTCAATTCTCATGCTATTCCTGATGCCGATTTATTCGGACGCCGACCGCGGCTTAACCGGATCGGCACCGGCGAGCGGCCTGTGCCGATTTATTCAGGCCGCCGACCGCGGCTTGACCGGATCGGTACCGGCGAGCAGCCGGACGACTCAATTCTCTCGATCAGCTTCTGCTCCACATAGGGAGGAACAAAGTCCTTGATCCTGCCGCCCAAACGCGCAATTTCCCTGATGAGCGTGGAGGAAAGATAAAAATGCCGTTCTGAAGAAATTAAAAAAACCGTCTGGATGCTTTCATCTAATTTACGATTGGTCAGGGCCATCTGAAATTCATAATCAAAATCGGAAGTGGCGCGAATGCCGCGGATCATGACATTTGTCCTTTTGGCCGTTGCATACTTGACCACCAGCCCATCAAACGCTTCCACAATGATGTTTTTTTTATTCTGCGTGGCCCGGCGGATAAATTCAACCCTCTCATCCGTGGAAAAAATAGGGGCCTTGCTGGTGTTGTTGGCAACTGCCACATACAGCCTGTCAAAGATCTCCAGGGCGCGATTGATGATATCAATGTGCCCAAATGTGACCGGATCAAAAGTCCCAGGATAAATAGCTGCTTTTTTCATTCGATTATAAAGTGTCATTCTGGGCCCTCGAAGGCAGCTGAGGTGCTTTCGAGGGCGAAGACTCTAGCGATAGATCCTTCGCTCAGCAAAGCAGCCCCTTAGGGTCGCTCAGGATGACAAGGTCTTCTTTAGGTAACTCTTAGGCGATTCTGTGCAAAAAAGAAAGGCAAGTGATGCCGTAATGATTCGTCCTCTCTAAAAAAAAATACTTGAGAGACGGCAACTCCTCTTGCCTTGTGTGCTCCACTACAATCTTTCCGTGAGGCGAGAGTATATCAAATTGCTCTATCAGCAGCAAGGTTTTTTTTACAAGTCCTTTATTATAAGGGGGATCGATAAAAAGAATATCATAGGTTTTATGCCCCTCCCGGCCCCTGAAAAGCCGGGGGATAGCCTGCAACGCGTCAACTTTCAAAATCACAGCCTGGGCCTCGAGATTCAGGGATTTTAAATTGTCTGCGATATAGCGGATCGCAACCGCACTCTGATCAATGAATGTGGCCCGCTTGGCTCCGCGGGAAAGTGCCTCAATGCCCAGGCTTCCCATGCCCGCATAAACGTCAAGCACCTCAAGACCGGTTAAATCCTGTCCCAGGGTGTTAAAGATCGTTTCCTTTAACCGGTCCGTGGCCGGCCTGATGTCTTTGGTTTTTGGAAATTTGAGTTTTCGGCTTTTGAATCTTCCGGCAATCACCCTCATGGCTAATCCTTGAGTGAACTAAAAAACTGTTTGGCCTCGTGCTCCACCCGGCTTTTCAAGGTCTCAAAACGGGCCAGCTCAGGGTCCTGCTCAATCAGGGCCATGGCTTCTTTGCGCGCCAGACGCAAAAGATCCGCGTCGCGAACCAGATCGCCGATTTTAAAAAGAGGCGCGCCGCTTTGGCGAGTGCCCAAAAAATCCCCGGGCCCGCGCAAAATCAAATCCTCTTCCGCGATTTTAAATCCATCCGTGGTTTTGGTGAGAATCCTGAGGCGCCGTTTTCCTTCCTCCGTCTGCGGATTGCCGAAAAGAAAACAAAATGATTCTTTCGCGCCTCTTCCGATTCTGCCGCGCAGCTGATGAAGCTGGGAAAGTCCAAAACGTTCCGCATTTTCTATCACCATCAGGGTGGCGTTTGGATTGTCAATACCGACTTCCACCAGCGAAGTAGAAACCAACACCCCGACACGGCCGGCCTTGAAATCCCGCATCACCCGCTCCTTGTCCCAGCGCGAAAGCCGGCCGTGGATTAGCCCAAGTTCCACACCGCTAAAAATCCCTTTTCGCAAATTTTCAAATTCGGTGGTCGCGGCCTGAATATCCATTTTTTCCGTTTCATCAATGAGGGGAAAAATGATGTAGGCCTGTTCGCCGCGCATCACTTTCTCTTTCACATGAGTCAAAACCTCATGTTCTTTGACCTTGGTGATCCAAAAGGTTTGCACCGGAATTCTTCCCAAAGGGAGTTCGCGAATGCTGGAAATGTCCAGATCCCCGTAAAGCGTAAGTCCCAGCGTCCTTGGAATCGGAGTTGCGGTCATGACCAAAAGATGGGGGCGCACGTCTCCCGAGAGCAGCACCGCACGCTGCCGGACTCCGAACTTGTGCTGTTCGTCAATGACCACAGCGCCGAGTTTGGCAAAGCGAATATCCTCCTGAATCAACGCATGGGTCCCGACGGCTAGATCAATTCGATGACGGCGTAAATCCGCCAGGATTTCTCCGCGCTCTTTTTCTTCAGTGCTCCCCGTGATCAGCACAATTTTCACATTCAAAGGCGCAAGTAACCGCGTAAGGGTTTGATAATGCTGATCGGCCAAAACTTCCGTCGGGGCCATGAGCACGGATTGAAAATGGTTTTTTGCGGCCAGGAAAAGCAAAAAAGCAGCCACCACGGTTTTTCCCGACCCCACATCCCCTTGAAGCAGGCGGCGCATGGGTACCGGCTGCCCCAATTCGCTCAGGCCGCCATCCGCGGCTTGCCCAGATTGGGGCTGGCGAGCGGCCGGGGCTACATCGCCGGCGATTTCTCTGATGACCTCCTGCTGGGAAGCCGTGAGTTTAAAAGGAAGATGACCGCAAAATTCCTCAAGTGCTGTTTCAAATTGGGAAAAGGCGGGCGCTTTTAAAGCGCTCCGGTCCCGGCGGATTCTTTTAAGAAGCGCGATCTCAAAGATAAAGAACTCCTCAAAAATCAGGCGTCGCCGCGCGCGGTCCAAGGCATCCGCTTCCGTGGGAAAATGAATGTTCTGAATGGCGCTTCGGAGAGGAACAAGATCCAGCCGCTCCCGCAAATCCGGGGATAAAAAATCGGAAACCTCTTGTAGCTCGCTGTCCACAAGCTCCTTCATGGCGCGGCGCATGCCACGCTGCCCCAGGCCTTCGGTCAAAGGATAAATCGGGACAATTCTTCCGGTATGGATCGTGTCTTCCAGGGATTTTGAAAGCACCTCATAATCGGGCGAATTAAACTGCAACCGGCTGTTATAAAGCTCCACCTTGCCGCTTAAAATCACGGTGTCTCCCTCCTTGAATTGGCGATTGAGATAGGGCTGGTTAAACCAGGTGGCGTACACAAACCCCGAATCATCGCCCAGCGTCATTTCAAACAGGGTCATGCGTTTCATGCGTTTAAGACCCGTGGTCAGAACTTCGCCTTTCACGGTAAAAAACTGGCCGGGCTGGATGTCTTTCAGGGAAATGAAATGGCTGCGGTCCTGATATTGGCGGGGAAAAAAATAAAAAAGGTCTTCGACGGTTTCTATGCCCAGCCGCAGCAGGGCTTCGGACCGCTTGGGGCCGACTCCTCTGACATAGCGGACGGGTTTGGCAAGAGATCTTTCCTTATGGATTGAGCTGCTCATGGAGAGTGAGCTCTTCAAGCTTGGTATCCTTGGGGATCACGACCACTCCCCCTTCTGAAACATAGAACCGCCGGCGGTCCTCTTCCGGATCGTATCCGATCACGGTGTCAGGAGGGATATGCACATTCTTATCAATGATCGCGCGCCGGATCCGGCAGCGCCTTCCCACTTGTGCGCCTTCCATCAGAATGGATTCATACACATGCGAGTAACTGTTGACGCGGACAAGGGGAGAAAGCACGCTCCTCTCCACCTTGCCTCCGCTGATGATGCTGCCGCTGGCCACAATCGAATCCAGCGCCACGCCCAGTCGGCCGCCTTCCTCCACCTGCGCAAACACAAACTTGGCCGGAGGCGCCTGTTCCTGATACGTGCGGATGGGCCAGTTCTCGTCATAGAGATTAAAAACGGGCGTTACCGAAATCAAATCCATATTGGCTTCCCAATAGGAATCAATGGTTCCCACATCCCGCCAATACAAAGCTTCCTTGCGGTTTTCATCCTTAAAATTGTAGGCAAAAACCTTGTCGCCGCGCGCCACCATCATGGGGACAATATTTTTTCCGAAATCGTGTTCGCTCTTCTCCCGTGAATCAAGCGTCAGCACCTCTTCAAGAATTTCTGTGTTAAAAACATAAATTCCCATGGACACCAAAGTCTTATTGGGGTCTTCATTCATTGAGGGAGGATCCTTCACTTTTTCCTTAAAGACCCGAGTCCGCCAATCCTCATCCACGGCTACCGTGCCAAAACCGCTGGCCTTGTCACGCTCCATTTCAATCACGCCGATGGTAAGGTCAGCGCCTTTTTCCTGGTGGAACCGGATCATCTCTCCGTAATCCATTTTATAAACATGATCGCCGCTTGTGATCAACACATGCTCCGGATGCAGTTTTTCGATCGTGTACAAATTCTGATAAATCGCATCCGCAGTTCCCCGGTACCAGCTGGCATCCACACGCTGCTGGGCCGGGACAATCGTGATAAATTCAGCAAGTTCATGATTAAAAAGGTCCCAGCCCAGCTGAAGATGCCGGTGCAAGGAAAGGGATTTGTACTGAGTGATAACGTAAATCTTGCGGAGATTGGAGTTTAAGCAATTTGAAAGGGTAAAATCAATGATCCGGTAAGATCCGCCAAAGGGAACAGCCGGTTTGGTCCTGTCGCGGGTCAGGGGGTATAAACGTTCACCCTTTCCCCCTGCCATAACAAAGGTTAGGACATTTTTTAAAATATTCATAGGTTTTTCCCAAGTGGGGTTATCATCTTCTCATAAGTCTTGCGTTTTTTCACTATAATTTTGCGAATTTTATGGCCATTCGGGGATGGAGTCCAAAAGCCGGCGGGTGTAAGGCGAGGCGGGGGAAAGAATTACCGAACGCTTGCCCCCCTCCTCAATCAGCTTCCCTTGGTTAAAGACAAGCAGGGTTTCAGCGATCTGGCTCACCAGGGCCAAATCATGGCTGATAAAAAGCAATCCGACTTGAAGGGATGTTCGCAATTGCTTTAGCAGAGCGACGATCTGCGCTTGAATGGAAACATCAAGCTGGGACGTGGGCTCATCCAGGATCAGGAATTCGGGCTCCATCACAAGCGCGCGCGCAATGGCCACCCGCTGCCTTTCACCGCCGCTTAATTCCTGCGGCTTTCTTTTCAAATAGGGCAGCGGCAGACCCACCAGCCCAAGCGCTTTTTCGATTCGCATGCTTCTATCCCCTGCCCCCAAATCCCGGATACCTTCGTCCAAAATTTTCCGGACCGGCCATCTGGGCTCCAGCGAAAGATACGGGTTCTGAAAAACCATTTGTACTTTTCTGCGGAAGCGAAGCGGATTGCGTTTCAAAATTTTGCCAAGCAAATCGTTCTGAAACGTGATGCTTCCTTCCGTTGGTTCAATAAAACCGGCCAGAAGACCGGCCAGCGTTGTTTTTCCGGATCCGCTTTCGCCCACCAGGCCGTAGCATTGACCGCGACGCAAAATCAAGCTGACATGATCCACAGCGTTGAATTCCTTTCCGCGCTCAAAAATTCCCTGGCGGACGCGGTAGGATTTGGAAACACCGGTCAATTGAAACAAAATATCCTGGTCTCCGTTCATAAATCCTCCTTCATGGATACAGACAAAGCCGGGGCACAGACTCTATGAGGGCCTTCGTGTACGCTTCCTTTGGATTTTTAAAAACTTCCGGCAAAAAGCCTTGCTCCACCACGGATCCCGATCGCATAAAAATAGCGCGCTGGCAGAAATTTTTGGTCAGAGGAACTTGATGCGTGACCAAGAGAAAAGCTATTCCCGACCGTTGAATCTCGCGGAAAAGCGCCATAATCTCGGCTTGAAGCGTCACATCCAGCGACGAGGTCGGCTCATCCGCCACAATCAGTTTGGGCTGCCGCAAAAGCGCCATGGCAATCAAAACCCTTTGTTTCATGCCGCCGCTCAATTCATGCGGATAACTTTTGAGACCTATTTTGTCCAGCGGGAGCCGCACCTTTTCCAAAACTTTCTCCACCCGCCTCCTGTCCCTAGCCATTTCCCGCAGCTGATCACCAATCGAAAAAAGCGGGTCCAGCGCCGCATGAGGATCTTGCGGGATATAGGCCATTTCGTTCCGGCTGATATATAAACGCAGATCTCCGCTTATCCTCAGGCCGCCCTTCCACTGGAGAAGCCCCAAAATCTCCAGCGCGAGCGTGCTTTTTCCCGCTCCCGATTCTCCGATCAAGCCCAAGCACTCGCCCTCGGCCATGTCAAAATCAACCGGACCCGCCGCTTTCACAATCTGTTTACCGATGCGGTATCCGAGTTTCAACTTTTGGATTTCAAATATTTTTTTCATGACTTGCCGCTTTGATCTTTCAAAAGATCCCCGAGCCGGTTAAAACACAGGGAGGTTGCCATGATAAAAATCGCCGGCGCCGTGATCCAGGGATGAAACCTAAGATGCGCGATGGCCAGGGACTCCGTCAAGAGATTGCCCCAGCTCACGTCGGGCTCCTGAATTCCTAGACCGAGAATGCTGAGCGCGGCTTCACCCAGAATGTAACCCGGAACAGAAATGCTAATCACAATCGCGAGATAGGACAGGGTGTGGGGGAAAATATGCCGGATAAGAATTTCCAAATCACTTCGTCCTAGCACTTTCGCGGCCAGAATAAAATCCCTTTCCCTAATCGTAAACACCATGCCCCGGATCACGCGGGCCACGCTTCCCCAGCCGATCAGCCCCAAAACTGCCACGATAAGTCCATAAACCTGCTTGGATCCAAGCTCGGGTGGCAGAGCACTTCGCAGGGCCAGAAGCAGGTAAAGTCCGGGAATCATGATAAAAAATTCGGCCAGCCGCATCAGAAGCGCATCAACCTTGCCCCCGAAATATCCTGACACGCTCCCGGCCAAGAGCCCCATCATGCCGGCCAGACCGGCGCCCAAAAGCGCCATGGAAAGTGAAAGCCGCGCACCGTAAAGAATACGCGATAATAAATCCCGGCCGCGCGAATCTGTGCCCAAAAGATAGAAGCGCCCAGGCCCATCCACGCTGACCAGTTTTAGCCAGCCAAATCGAAGGAAATATTTCGTGGAAACATCCTCCGGATATAAACGCCGCAGGTATGCATCATACGACGGCTGGGTTGCATAAACGAAAGGCTTTAACGAAAAATGGCCTTCCTTGTCCCTGAAGTGAACCGGTGTGGGCGGATGGTACGAGTGATTTCTCGCTTCCTCCTGCGGCGGATAAGGCGCAAGCCAGTCCGCAAAAAGAGCCCCGGCCATCAAGACCAGGACAAAACCGGCGGCCAAATAAAAAGAGAGGGACTTTGATTTCATGCTATCTCCGTACGGGACTTTCCCCGGTCCCGACGGAGTAGCACTGGCGCATAAGGCGCCTGTGCGTTCTCCAGCCGGATCCTCGGGTCCGCGGCCACGAGCAGGACATCCGCCAGCAGATTGCCGGCCACAAGCAAAAATGCAATCATCACCATATTCCCCAGCACCAGAAAAATATCCTGCGTCCTAACGGCTTGCAGCATGATTTGGCCAAGGCCCGGCCAGCCGGTCACGATTTCCACCAGCGCCACACCGCTAAAAAGCGACGGCAGTTCCAGTCCGAAAATGCTGATCATGGGATTGAGCGCATTCCGCGCAATATGTTTCACGGCGATTTTCATTTCTGAAACTTGATGGGCCCGGAGCAAAAGAATAAAATCTCTTTCCGCTACTTCGGCCACTTGAGCCCGCATGATGCGGAAAAGATACCCCCAGGAATTAAATCCAAGAACCACGGCGGGAATTGCCAGATGCCGCGCCACGTCCCAGCATTTTTCCACGGCGGACATGTCTTCGTACCCCACGGACCGCATCCCTCCCAGCGGCAGCCCTCCCCAATGGGCCGCAACGGCGAGCAGAAAAATGGAAAGCAAGAAGGAAGGAATGGAAAGACCGGCATAGGCCGCAAAATTCAGGGTCCGGTCCAGCCATGAATTCCGCCGCATCCCGGCCCAAAGCCCCAGAAACACGGCTAGCAGCCAGGCCATCAAAAACGAAACCCCGGACAGCAAAAACGTATTCCCGAGACGCGAGCCGAGCACTTTGAGCACCGGCTGTTTAAAAGCAAACGAGTAGCCGAAATCCAGCCGCAATAAATTTTTAAGCCAGTAAAAATATTGAGCCATGATCGGGCGGTCGAGATGATAAAGTGCTTCGTATTTCTTGATGGTATCCGGCGAGATTTGGGGATTGAGCCGCAGGGTGTCAAAATAATTGCCGGGCATGAGGTGCATGAGACAGAAGGTAATAAAAGGAAGCACAAAAAAAAGCGGCAGGGCCGCGGCCAATCTTCTCGCAAGATACGAAATCAACTTGCTCATTCTTTGATCCTGATTTCTTCAATATTATAGAGCGCGCCCCCCAAAGCCGTGGGCCTCACATTTTCAATCCGGCTGCGTACCGCGTATACCACCCGCGGAAGCACGGTGTAAATCATGGGCAGTTCTCGTGCCGCAATGTCCTGCCATTCATCATAAAGCGTCTTTCTTGCGCTGCGGTCCATAACAGATACGGCCTGTCTGAAAATTTTGTCGACACGCATCTCCCATTCCCGTTTTTCGACCTTGGCTCCTGCATTCCAAAAATGAAGCGTCCCGTCGGAGCGCCACACATTCGAGCCAAAATGGGGATCCGTCTCGCCAGTTAATCCGAGAAGAACCGCATCCCAGTCATGCGTGGCCACCAACTTGGTCACCAGCATGTTAAATTCCACGGCAAGAAAATGGACTTTGAATCCGATGCGGGCGAGGTCCTCGCGCACCATCCCGGCCATTTGAAGGCGCTCAGGGTTCTCGGCGTTGGTCAAAAGAACGAACTCCACTGCGTGCCCCTCCTTATCTTCAAGAAAACCATCTCCATCGCGATCCTTGAATCCCTGGGTTGCAAGCAGGTCCCGTGATTTGGCCGGATCATGCTCATAGCACGGAACTTTGGAATTGTAAAAAAAAGGAATCGCGGGGCTTAGCGGCGAACATTGCGGCGTCCCCTGCCGGTTGAAAATAATATCGATCATGGACTGGCGGTCAAGCGCGTGGGCCGCGGCCTGCCTGAAAACACGGTTCTGAAACCAGCTCCGGCGAGTCGGGTCCGGCGCATTTTGATTCAGCACGAGAAAGTAGGAACCCGCGGCAGGCCCCGGGTCTTTCAGGGAAAAGCCCCCGGAGGCCTCCCTGGGCTTCAGAAGCGGATAATCCGTGCCCGCAAGAACATAAAAATCCGTCTCGCCCTCCAGAAATTTCAACAGCCGCCCGTCCGCGCTCGGAATAATCAGGCCGATGATCCTCTCTATATAAGGAAGGCGTGTCCCTGCTGGATCCCTTTTCCAGTAGTTCGCATTCCGGACAAGCTCAATCCTTTCGCCGGGCACATAGCGTTTGAGTTTAAATGGACCTGTCCCGATAATCTTTTCGGGCGGCGTGTCCACGCCCCATACGCTTTGAAAATTGCCACCGGAAACCGCATCTTGAAGAACATGCTCCGGGAAAATCGACTGGTTTAGCGCGAGAAGAAACGGCGCAAACGGAACCGGCAAACGGAAAAGGACCGTCGAAGAATCCAGGGCTTCTACGGCAATCGGTTTTCCGTCCAGCGTGAACACATCGCGCGCCGCGCTGATAATCGACGGATTGTAGATAAGTTTCTTGAAGGTAAAAACAACATCCCCGGAAGTGACGGGCCTGCCGTCAAACCACTCCACTCCCCGTCTTAGGTGAAAAATCCATTCCAGGCCGTCCGGACTGGTTTCCCAGGATTCAGCCAGACGCGGCTCCACGCTGCCGGTTTCAGGGTTGAACCGCGTGAGTCCTTCGAACATAAGCCCGGTGATATCTGTGGTCGAGGTTTCCTGCGCCACGATTTCATTAAACGATTTGGGTTCGGAGCCAAAAGAAACGACCAGCGTGTTTTGCGGATGGGATTCGGAAAAACCTGAATGGGGGAAAATTAATAGAAAGGATAAAAAAAAACTAAGAGAGCCTAACACCCTTGTCATGCTGAGCCCTTCAACGTCATGCTGAGCAGAGCGAAGCATCTCAGGGTAAACTCCGCGAAGAATCCATGCGGTGAGATCCTTCGGCTTTGCCTCAGGATGACGCGGCAGGCGCGGTTTTCTCTGCAGGCTGACTTTGCGGAGCTGGTGCCGGCTGGGGCTGAGCTGCCTGAACGGGTGCCGCCGCCGCCGCTTGAGAAGCGGCTGGCTGCTGAGCCGGCGGAGTGGCCTGTGGCGGCGCTGTGGGTGTTCCTGACGTCACTGAAACAGGTGTCGGCGTGGGTGTGGCGGGCTGCGGCTCGGTCTTGCCTTTAACCGCTTGCTCAGCTTGAATTTTCTCAAGGACTTGCTTGAGCTTCTCCATATCCACCTGCGTTGACCCTGCTTTTGAAGGCCCGAAAAGAGAGCGGCTCCTTCTCGCATAAAGCACATCCAGACTGATGCAGGTGATCATGAACACAATGGCCATCACGGACGTGGCCTTGGAAAAAAAATCCGCGGCACGCGTCCCAAAAACCGTCTGAACACCACCCTGGCTAAATGAGGCCCCCGATAAGCCATGGCCCCTGCCCACCTGAAGAAGAATCACAAGAATCAACGTGAAACAAGCCATGACATGAAAAATGATAAGAATCACATTAAGCATCTTTTATCCTTTCGAAACTTCCGTGTGCAGCGCCTCGGTCACGATCTGGACAAAGGACGCGGCCTTGAGCGAGGCACCGCCCACCAGCGCACCATCCACGTCCGGTTGTTTGATAAGATCCGCAGTATTGTCCGGCTTCACGCTGCCTCCGTAGAGAATGCGCATCTCGGAAGCGATCTCCTCCCCAAACGCGCCCTGGACCAGCGTTCTCACAAACGCGTGCATTTCCTGCGCCTGCTCAGGCGTTGCGGTTTTTCCTGTGCCAATCGCCCAAACCGGCTCATACGCGATCACGACCTTTTCCATCGCTTTGGCAGAAAACCCCTTGAAAGTGCCGGCAAACTGAGTGCGCACCACTTCAAGCTGATTTCCCGCCTCGCGCTCCGCCAGCGTTTCTCCCAAACAAACAATGGGAATCAGATTGAATTTTACCGCGGCCTTGGCTTTTTTATTGATCAGTTCATTGGATTCTTTAAAATAGGCGCGCCTTTCCGAGTGGCCCAAAATCACATAGCGGCAGCCAATATCCTTGAGCATGAGCGGCGACACCTCGCCGGTAAAAGCCCCTTCGATCTCGTAATGCATGTCCTGCGCGCCCAGGTCCACCACGGAATCCTCAAGAAGCCCGGCAACGGTGTGCATGGCGGTGAACGGCGGGCATACGACAATCTCGACATCCGAAACCTTGTGGAGTCCGGCCTTGATGCTATTCACGGTATTGATGGCTTCCGGGATTGTTTTATACATCTTCCAGTTGCCGGCAATTAAAATTTTTCTCACAGTAACTCCCTTTTATTTAAGAATCGGTTCCTTTTCCAGTAAAGCGGCAATCCCGGGAAGAACTTTACCTTCAAGAAATTCAAGCGACGCGCCGCCGCCGGTCGAAATATGCGACATTTTATCTTCTAGACCAAATTCCTTAATCGCGCTGGCCGTGTCTCCGCCGCCCACAATGCTGGTGGCCTTCCCGGCCGCAATGGCCTGGGCCAGCTCCCGGCTCCCTTTGGCAAATGAGGGCCACTCAAACACACCCACCGGCCCGTTCCATAGAATGGTCTTGGCCGAGGCCAGCTCCTTTTTGAAAAGCGCTACGGATTTGGGGCCGATATCCAGTCCCATCCAGCCGCTCTCGATAGCGGTCACGATCTTGAATTGCGCCTTTGCATCGAACGAATCCGCCACCACATGATCCACGGGCAGCACCACTTTCACATTCATCTTTCCGGCTTTTGCGAGAATATCCTTGGCAATGACCAGGCCCGGCTCATCCAGCTTGGAATTTCCGATCGGATGGCCCTGAACTTTAAGAAAAGTGTAAGCCATGCCGCCGCCGATCAAAAGCGCGTCCACCTTGGGAAGCAAATTTTCAATCACCTTGATTTTATCCGAAACCTTGGCGCCTCCGAGAATGGTCACAAAAGGGCGTTCCGGCGAGGTCATGACTTTTTCAAAATATTCGATCTCGCGAGCCAACAGCAGGCCGCTCACGGCCGGAAGATAATGCGTAACTCCTTCTACCGAGGCATGCGCGCGATGTGCGGCGCCAAAAGCATCATCCACATACACCTCTCCGAGTTCCGCCAATTTTTTCGCAAACGCGGCATCATTTTTTTCTTCTTCAGCATGAAACCTTAAATTTTCAAGAAGAACCACTTCCCCTTCTTTCATGCGGCTGACCCGCGCCTTGACCTCCGCTCCCACGCAATCAGGAAGAAGTCCGACCTTCCGTTTCAGGAGTTCTGTCAAACGTTCCGCAACCGGCTTGAGGGAGCAGGAAGCCTCCCTGCCTTTGGGACGCCCAAGATGCGACATGAGAATAAGTTTTGCATTCTGGGACAGAATGTATTGAAGCGTGGGCAGGGTTTTCACAATACGCGCGTCATCGGTGATACGGCCTCCGGAATCCAGCGGCACGTTAAAATCCGCGCGCACAAGCACACGCTTGGTTTTTAAATCAATGTCCCTGACGGATTTTTTATTCATGGCTGGAAACTACCGGTTTATGAGGACTGTTTTAAACGGCGGCGCAGGGCTTCTTCTTCCTCGCGGAGTTCCTGCGGAAGATGCGAACCGATTTTGCTGAAAAATTCGTCAATGCCCTGGAGTTCCTCAAGCCAGTCATGCGCATTCACGGAAAGAAGGAATTTGATATCATTCTCTGCCAAATTGAGCCCGCCAAAATCCAAAGCCGCTGCAGATGGAATATAACCAATCGGAGTTTCATCCGCGGCGCCTTGGCCCTCGCGTGCCGGAATGCCATCATTCCGCCACGTTCGCGGGGACTTGTTGTCCCCGTCTTCGCAGCGCTCCAGAATCCAGCGCAAAACCCGGATATTTTCTCCAAAACCCGGCCAGATAAACTTGCCCTGCTCATTTTTGCGGAACCAGTTCACATGAAAAATTTTGGGCGCTTGTTTCAACCGTTTTCCCATGGCCAGCCAATGCGCGAAATAATCGCCCATGTTGTAGCCGCAAAAAGGAATCATAGCCATGGGATCGCGCCGCACCACACCGACCGCACCGCTGGCCGCGGCCGTGGTTTCCGAGGCCATGGACGCGCCGATAAACGTGCCGTGCTGCCAGTTAAGCGATTGATAAACCAGCGGTGCGAGTTTGGCTCTCCGGCTTCCAAAAATGATGGCGCTGATGGGGACGCCCTCGGGATTTTCCCACTCGGGTGAAATGCTCGGGCATTGCGCGGCAGGCGCGGTGAAACGCGCGTTGGGATGCGCCCCTTTTTCGCCGCTGGACGGATTCCATTGATGGCCTCTCCAATCCAGCCCATCCTGCGGAGGATGGTTATCCATGCCTTCCCACCACACGGTGCCGTCCGGCTTCTTGACCACATTGGTAAAAATCGTATTTCTCTGAATGGTCTTCATGGCATTCGGATTGGACTGGTGGCTTGTGCCGGGCGCCACGCCGAAAAACCCGGCCTCGGGATTAATGGCCCACAGCCGGCCGTCCTCGCCGATATGCATCCACGCGATATCATCGCCCACGGTCCAGACCTTATAACCTTTCTGGGACGCGGGCGGAATCAGCATGGCCAGATTGGTTTTGCCGCAGGCGCTGGGAAATGCGGCCGCAATGTATGTGACCTTCCCCTGCGGGTCTTCGATGCCGAGAATCAGCATATGCTCCGCCATCCAGCCCTCTTTTTGGCCCAAATAGCTGGCAATGCGGAGCGCGAGGCATTTTTTGCCCAGGAGCGCGTTGCCGCCGTAACCCGAGCCAATGCTCCAAATCGTATTATCCTGCGGAAAATGGCAAATAAACCGGCGATTGATATCCAGATCCGCAATGCTGTGAAGGCAGCGCGTGAACTGGTCAGAATTGCCTAACTGCGTCCACGCAACATCGCCCATGCGGGTCATGATGCGCATATTGAGCACCACATAAACACTGTCCGTGAGCTGGACGCCGACTTTGGAAGACGGCGAGCCCAAAGGACCCATGATAAACGGAACCACATACAGGGTCCGGCCCTTCATCGAGCCGTCGAAGATTGAACCGAGTTTGCGGTACGCATCGCCGGGATCCATCCAGTTGTTGGTCGCGCCGGCTTCTTCCTGAGTGGGCGTACAAATAAAGGTCAAGTGCTCGGTGCGGGCCACGTCATTTTCGTGGGTACGATGAAAATAGCATCCGGGAAGTTTTTCCTGATTGAGTTCTTCAAGAATCCCTGAGTCAAGGGAAAGGCGGGTGAGATAACTTTTTTCTTCCTCTGAACCGTCACACCAATACAGATTGGCAGGTTTGCAAAGCTTGGACATCTCGTCAACCCAGGCCTGAACAGCCGGATTGCGAAATTTGGCTTCGTTTTTATCCAAGATCATGTCGCACGATAAGGTCATGAGATATCACAGGTTAAAGATGAGGAACAAGTCTTTTATTTATATCAAAAGCAGAGGTAGGAGTCAAACCTTATTTGGCGGATTTTCGTGTTTTTTTAATCTTCGTGGTCCAGCTCGAACTTTTTGACGATTTGTTCCATTTCCGGGTCTTCGTATCCGAGCGCGAGCGCCCGGCGGAACCAGAAAACAGCCTCACTCCGCTTGCCGCGTTTCCAGAGGGCCTTTCCCTTGCCCGCGACCGCTTCCACCGCGTAGGCGCTTTTATCAAGAACCCGGTCAAAATACTTCTCGGCCTTTTTATAATTTTCCTGTTTCAACAGATACCAGCCCATAAAAATCTGGCCGATCAAATAATTTTTATCAAGATCAAGCGCCTTTTGATAATATTTGCCAGCCTGCTCCATGTTTCCCATTAATTCAAAACAACGGCCCATGTGCGTGTAAGCGGGCGCATACTTTTTGTCAATCTCCAAAGCTTTCTGATAAGACTCCACGGCCTGGGTCCAATGGCTGTTCGCGCGGCAGGCATTGCCCAGATTGACATAAAGGTGGGGATTGGCGTGAATGGTTTTGGAAGCTTCCTGAAGCTTAATCTCGGCCGACTTATAGTCACCGTTCTTCATAAACTGCATGCCCTGAACATACTCGGGGTTGTCCGAATCGCGGGCAAAGGCGGAGGGTAAAAAAAGGGCATTGAATACAACAAACAAAAAGGCGCCCAAAAGCAATATACGCTTCAAATCTCACCCCGCCTGAACCGCTCCCAAATTTTTTTGGTCTTTCCCTTCAGAGCTTCAGACGTAAAACGATTTGCTTCCTCGAGCCAGTTTAGTTTATCTTTGGCAGACAGTTTGCGGTAAGAACGAATATCCTCCACCGTGGGGTGGTGTTCAAAACCTTTTTTTTCTTTTGTCGACACGGTTTTCTTTTTTCACTTTCTTGAGCGCTACAATATCTGAAAGATCTTGCGCCCGCCCTGCCTTGCGCTTCATACGGATCAAATCGTCGATTGAAATAAGCTGGACGGACAAAGCACCCACTTTTAACTTTACCCTACCTTTGCGGGCAATACCATACGGCACCGGGCTATTAATCAGAACATCAATCTCTTCATACGGAACCGCCGGTCGATGGAGCGTAAAAGCAATCATGCCCTTTTCCTTCTTCCATTTCGGCCAATTCACGGGATTCAAAAACTCCTCCATCGTGACCGGCACCCGAGGCCGGTATCCCAACTGTTTTAAAGCCGCCCCCAAACGCTTCAGATTGCTCGGGGTAGTATCCACCAAAATATCTAAATCTTTGGTGAATCGGGGAACTCCGTGAAGGTTGACCGCCATCCCACCCGCAATCAGATAAGCCACATTTTGGTCCTGAAAAACTTTAAAAACTTGCTCGTAATACATAAGCGCGAATTATACCGCTAGAAAAGGTAAAGCTCCAATGAAATTGGCTGCTCGGTTAAGCGGCTTCTTGCACAGCCTCGGTCGCTTTGGCCATTTCGATCAGGCCTGCGACGAGCGCCAAGACACCCACTGCAAAAGATCCATCCTTATTCTGACTGAATTCGAGCTGAAAGCCTCCCGGCATGTCCTCGATCATTTTTTTCAACCTTGCTGGCGTTGCGTCTTTAAGCTCTTCATCCGATGCCTGGAGCGCCACACCCACGAGAGCGATCAGTACCGTCTTATAGACAAGCTCCTGATCGCTGGGCCTTCCAACCTCGCCAAGAGCCACGTTCATGGTGAAATTTGTTGTTTTGGTAAGGCCAAGGAGCTGCGTGAAAAGAAAAAGGATGCGTCCCAGGGCACTGCGGCTGGCTTGTTCCATAGCGCGATCTGCTCCCCTCGCCAGCGGAATAGTAGTGAAGCTCGATTCTGCAATATCGCCCCGGTTGACATGAACTCCTTGAGGAACCAAGGCCACGTAACGGTTAAAAACCCCTCCAAATTCCCTGAGAACCTTAAAAACCCCGTCTTTTTCATTTTCAGCGACATTAAACCCCAAAGTTAACTTGCGCCCATCCAATTTCGCTTCCAACTCTTTAAGGAGCCCAGCCAGAATATTTTCCAGTCTTTGCCGCTGTGCCGGATCCAGTTGTCTAAGCTGATCTTCAATGGAACCGCTGATCTGACGAACTGCCTCACCCATGATAACCGAACGAATTGACTGGATAAAATTTTCCTGCTGACCGCTTTCGTTAAGAAGCCGCAACAGCTCAGGGGCCGCCTTCTCCAAAGCTTGCCCAAGCTTTTCGCTGTCATTCGCAAGCGACAAAATCTCAGCCACATCCGTAAGCTCGGCAAATACTCCCAGCAGGCCGGTATTTTCGCTTTTCACAGCGGCTTGCATATCATTGAACTTCTTCTGCGCATGCTCCCGCACAATCCGAACAGCTTCATCCCGATTAGCCTTCTCCGGCTGCAGCGCAGAAGCCACCGCCCCCAAATCCAAACCTTCCAAAAATATTCCCAATTTTTCATCCCCCAGCGATGCGGCGGAAGGATCTTGCTCGTAATAAGCCTGAAGGGCTTGGGAGAGTTTTTCAGCCTGTTTTCTTATGAAAGAAGGATCGGCAAATTCTCTTTTCCTCCCGCTCACGCCGGGGGTGGCCGGGGTTTCCGCGCTTTGGGCATCGGCTTTGAGACGAGCGATCAAAGCTTCTACTTCTGTTAAGATCGTCTGGAGCTTGCCTGAACGGACCGCGTAATTCAGGGATCCTTCCACCACGGAATATCTGGTCCGAAGGGCCTGATTCAAATCGCCAACGACCTCCTGCCAGACTTTGATAAGATTCTCACGGGCTTTGTACGCGACAGTCGATGTCTGCCTTGAAGACGCCTCTGCAAACGCGGCCTTTACCTGTTCGGAGCTTATGGCTTGATACACAATTCCCATCGTCTGCCGAATACGGGCGAGAGGATCGGATGATTCTGGCAGACCCAAGGTCTTCACGATCTCGGAGGCCTGATCAAAAAGTTTTTCAAAGTTGGGATAGAGGAGTTTGCTTGCGGCCAGAACTCCGTCAGGAACGGAGCCGGGCTCCGACAGACCCATTCCTGCATAGATGACACCTTCTTCAACTCCTTCGAGAAAATAGGGATTGTAATCGGAGACCGGTTGATTTCTTAAAGATTCCGTGATGCGGGATACGAGGGCTTCAACGGCGGGGGCAAGCGAAGCATCCCCCGTCCCCAGCGACGCGGCGGTTTGTGGAAACTTAGCTTCAAGCTTCGCCCGAAATTGCTGCAGTGCCTTGTTGTATACTCCCGGTTCAATTTTATAGGCCAATACCTCCGCCACACTCGACCCCGCTTCGGTCAACGCTTCTGCGTAAAGGGGCTGAATCTCATCGTTGAGGAAGTTCAACAAATTATATTGTCGTCCAACACTTAGAACGTCAGCCATGTCCTCCACCAAAGATTCGATGTCATCGGAATCTCTCAATATAATTTGGTCAAGTTTCGGCAGAATGCTTTTATGAACAAAATTAAGCTCTTCCGCCCCCAGCGAGGCGGCGGCAATTCCGCTGCCTTTATTTTCAACAGTGATAACACCTTGATTGCGCGCTATCATGAGATCCGCATAGTAGTTCCTTTGAGGTGCTGCAATGGAAAGTCCCTCGGTGTGAATTTTCTGTATCGTCGCCACATTGCCCGCTATCGAAAGAACATTCCGCCGCGTGCCCGTGCCGGTGGTAACAAGCACACTTCCGGCATGGATGTCCTGGCCGGGTTGATAGAGGGGGCGTGAAGTTAGCGAAATGTAAGTGTACACATTGGGTTCACTCAGATAGGGGAGCAATTGTCTAATATTCCCATCTCTGACCTTGACTTGAATCACACGATCGCCGGCATAGCGGGTCTCCTGGACTTTAAAATTCCCATTTCCATCATCCGCTACGATTTCACGCGTGGTGCCGTTTGTTCGATTGATTAATAAATCGCCCAGCTGAACAACACTAGGCTTGCCTCTCAATTCTTCAGCCTGAATCATGGCTCTAATTAAATTAGGCAACGACAATTCCCTGGGCCAGCGCGCGAAAAGCCAGGTAAATTCCTGTTCAGAATACAATTGCTGAAGTTTCGTTTCACCCGGATAAAATTCAGTCCGGGCCATGGCTCCCCCATACTGAACCTTTCCTAGAAGCACGCCTCTCAAGTCCTTCGCGATGAATTGCGTCCGGTCCAGGAGCTGCTTTACAACCTTCCTGAAAGCCACATTCAGAAAAGCCTTTTCAAGCACTTTCATAAAATCATCGTACTGTTCCAGCGGCTTAATGCCTTCGCCTTCGAAAAACTCACCTAGCCCGCCTGAAATTTCAATCGTACCCCCCTTGGAAAAAATCATACGGGATATACCGCTTTCCAAATCCGCATTATCTGCGGCAAAATCAACAAGCTTTACGGCCACGCCGTTCAATTTTTCACCCAAGTCATTGCCCAATAAACCTTCACTCCCCAGCGAGGCGGCACTTATTGGCCCTAAGGTGAGGCGGGGGGTTCTCTCAAGAAGAGCCTCATATTCATCGGCAAGTATTTGAGTAGTCGCTTTGACCAGGGGGTCAATTTTCTCTCTAACATTATCGATTAAGCCTTCTTTTCCTCTCACCAGCTTAAATTGACTTTGATCCTCTAAATCTTGAATAAGCAGATTCAATTGCTCCAGACGCTTTTGAGCAGATGGCTCATCGCCGATTGTTCGAAGCCTGTCTCCAATTTGATCAAGTTCCGCCCATACCGGGCTGTTAGGATCCTCTTCCAGCCCAACAATAGCTGTGGCAACTGTGTTGAACCTCTGCGAAATCTCAAGCGCAGATAACGCCCCCAGCGATGCGCCGGTGGCCGCTCCTGCAGGCATCGCAGCAGCCTGGCTTTTTCTGAGTGGTTTATTATATCGGTCAATGGCAACCCGGAGAGAAACTGTGTTGAATTTTTCCGTATTAATGTCTATCAATACAACTTGACCATGATTAATCCTTCTCCCTAAATACAACCGATCTTGACGAATCTCTCCCTCGCTAAAGCTCTTTGTTATTCTTCCATTTTCGTCTACCTGGATTGCTAATCTTCTGTCCACACTGTTAGGGTCATCGGGATGGGGTACAGCCAGAAGGCTGGCCGGCGACCAGAATCGTTCATCGGCCAACTGGCGCAGATTGTCATTAACAAGGTCGGTGATATTTTGCGCCGTGCCTACAACGAGAATACTCAAGGTTTGTATCGTTTTTTTTCCAGAAGCATCCGTAAGTCTGGAAGTTACATATTGCCCATCAGCGCTAATAGCTAAAACTTCGATAACAGCACCATCATCGCTTAAAAGAAAATCCCTTACCTTCACCGCCCCCGGCGATGCGGGGGAGGCGGAAATCACTTCAGTGCCGTTGCGGCTGCCACTGTCATAAATTGTCCACTGGTTACCCTCTCGCAAAATCTGGCCATGGAAATTAGATGCCACCCCACTTGTCGTGAGCACATCGGCCCGTGTCCCATCCCGGCCCAAAACGATCTCATTACGGGAGGAGGGGACAATCCGCGAGAGAACACTTTTCGTGTCAGCCTCCGAGCCAATGGTGTAAGAATCAAATTGCAAAAAACCGCGCATTTGACTCACGACGGTATAAGTTTTTCCCGTCACAATAATATCTCCCGGCTTTATAACTCTGCCTTGCGGTCCGACTTTTTCCGGTTTTTCCCCCATCCGGGCCTTGATACGCGTCGCAGGAATAAAAATTTTGTCGACAAAGTTTTCCAGGGCCTCGGTTTTCTGTACATTACCCGCCAGTTCCTGGAATTCGTCGCTGATTCCACTTGCCAGGGCGAAAGAACGGGGATTACCCCTGATATTTCCGACGCTGCCATCTCCCCCTGCTTCAACCTTGGCGTAAGTTGCAATTTGTTCTACAGCCAGCCGGAGATCCTCCTGAAAGCGGCCGTCATTCACTTCTCCGGCATGATTATCCGCCAGCCATGCTTGAAATTTCCGGATAATTCCTCCAAATTCATCTCGAGCCGCCAATGCCCTTCCTTTCACATTGAGTTCCTGTTGCGCCAGCGCTTCCATTTCGCCAGCCGCAGAATCAATCAGTCCCCTTGCCGTTTGATAAACCGGATTGTCTGCTGCAGGCCGGGAAAATCTAAAGATTTCCCGTATCATTTGCTCGATTTGAGTTTTGACCGCCTGCAGTTGATTATTGGCCGCGAGAATCTTCTCCGGATTTTCCAGCGCTCCGGCTCTGACTCTCAGTACCTGCCCGGCACTGGAATTTTCGACCACAAGCGCGTTGTATGTCTCGTCAGGGCCAATTTTGTTGATAAGCTGGTTTAACCCCTGTCGTAATCTTTCCAGTTTACCAGCAAGAGCGGCCTCATCTTCCTGCGCCCCAAGACGCTTATCCACGGAAGCCTGCCGCTCAAAAACTTTTGCCAGCCATGCTTTTTCTCCATCCGAAGAGCTCTCAAGCACTGCTTTAATCTCTTGGTAACGCGCCAGGGAAACCTGGAACATCCGGGATTCATCACTGGGAGGTTTGATAATCGCTTGAATCGTATCCTTAATGGCGGAATTTTTGATCCGGTTCTCTTCCTGAATGGCAAAAAGCTGATTCAAAAGGCTGAAGCGGTGGGCGTATTCGCCGGCGCGAGCGTAAGGTTTACCGGGATTGGTGAGGATATCCCGATAACGCGCATCATCTGAGGCCTCAAAATCACCCCGGCGGGATTCCGCGGTTTCCCGGACTCTTTGATAAAGCAAAACCGCTATTTCCGTATCGACCCGTGTGATACCGGGTTTTGTGGCACGCAGTCCGCCGGCCCGGTCATCGTCAGGGCCCAACAGCTTAGCCTGCGGGGCAAGGTAATAAAGATTAATCAGCGTAATCACATCGGGTATATTTCCCCTGGAAATCTTGCTGTCAATGGCTTGCCGGATGCGAGTCAATTCCTTATCTACCCGGATCAAATCCAACTGAGCATCGGCCCTCCCATAGGGATCACTTTTTGGAATTAGGTTGATCCGAGTTTGGAGTTCCAACAGTTCAATCTCCATGCTAACCAGCTCTGAGATATCCAGACTTTGCGAATCCTGCTGAGCACTAATGGAGGCCAGCGCCTCGGTGACTATCCTGCCCTTATCATCCTGATTTGCCACAGAAAAATCTGCCGAACCATCAAATACCCCGCTCACACTGCCCGATTCATCCCCCAGCGATGCAGCTCGCGTCTCATGAAACACAACGCCACGCGTACTGGCATTGAGACGCGTTGCAATTTCCCCTTCCGCGATCCCTTCCTTAACCTGGGCAATTGTTCTTGAAGCAGCACTGGTACTTCCTTCTTCCGACCCGTAAACAAATACAAAGCCCCGGGATTCACTGGCCTTCAATTCATCCTCCACTGAGACAAACTGCCTGTTGCCAGCATCATAATAAATCGTTCCATTCTTCAGGCCGGCGGAAATTTGGGCCAAACTTAGCATCCTGCCGCCTGAATCCTTTGCACTGCCAAACTTCACTGGAATATCAGCAATTTTTCCTCTTCCCAGGCCTTTCCATCCATCCAGGGCAGTCATCCCTGCCTGTTGCGCTTTTGAAAGTCCGGCTATAGCGGTAGCTTGACCAGCAGGAGTGTCTGGCTGGGCCGGCATTCTTTCAACCGGCTGCGCAGAGACTGCCTTTGGAGCCGTTACCGCAGTTGCTCTCGGCAGGAAGAAAAATGCCCCGTCTTTGTAGCCGATCCGTCCCAACTCTCCTTTTTCGAACTCTGCACGCCTTACAGCCATCGCAGTTTTATCACCGTACCCCTTGGGATTTGTAATAATCGAGGAATCACTTTGACCATCCGGCTCTCCATAGACCTCAATTGGGGATGGATTTCTTCTGTCACTGTCCGTAAGCTTATCCGCATCCTTTTGCCTGCGCATTGCTGCTTCATAACGCAAATCTCTCATCACCATAGCTTCCATGCCTGCCTGCTCCAATTGGTTTAAATCTTCGGCTGTTACTCCCAGCGACGAGGCTTGATTCCATTGGGCATCGCTTGCCACATAATCTGCGATATCATTACCAATATATTCGCTGAGGATAGCTAAAAATTGATTAGCATCCGGGTCCTGGCCGTGGGTATCTCGATAATAGCTTTTAAAAATATCAACGCGGTTGACGACATAACGATGAAACAACTCTTTAATAGCTTGGGACTCTCGACCGGCTAATATTTCCCGGAGAGGCGGAATCGCCACCATTTCGTTCGCAATTTGCGAAAGGGTATCAACCGCCACCGACCCTTTCAACAGTATTCCATCAGCCACCAACACTTCGATGGCCGAAAGAATGCCGCTCTTAATAGCTATCTCCGGCCCTTGCCCCAGCGATGCGGCGGAAGGATCTTGCTCGTAATAAGCCTGAAGGGCTTGGGAGAGTTTTTCAGCCTGTTTTCTTATGAAAGAAGGATCGGCAAATTTTCTCTTCCTCCCGCCGGGAGTGGCCGGGGTTTCCGCGCTTTGGGCATCGGCTTTGAGACGAGCGATCAAAGCTTCTACTTCTGTTAAGATCGTCTGGAGCTTGCCTGAACGGACCGCGTAATTCAGGGATCCTTCCACCACGGAATATCTGGTCCGAAGGGCCTGATTCAAATCGCCAACGACCTCCTGCCAGACTTTGATAAGATTCTCACGGGCTTTGTACGCGACAGTCGATGTCTGCCTTGAAGACGCCTCTGCAAACGCGGCCTTTACCTGTTCGGAGCTTATGGCTTGATACACAATTCCCATCGTCTGCCGAATACGGGCGAGAGGATCGGATGATTCTGGCAGACCTAAAGTCTTCACGATCTCGGAGGCCTGGTCTAAAAGTTCTCCAAAATCTGGATTAATGAATTTGGTTGCACTTAGAACATTGTCAGGAACGAGATCAGGATTCAACAGATTCATCCCTGTTTCGGCCACTCCTACTTCGATGAGATTCAGGTAATGCGGGTTGTAATCGGAAACGGACTGGCTTCTCAAAGATTCCGTGATGCGGGATACAAGGGCTTCAACGGCGGGCGCAAGCGAAGCATCGGCCGCACCCAGCGACGCGCCTCCTAATGTTCCCCTGTTAGCTCGTCGCATGGCCTGGACAATCGCTCTGCCTTGTGCGATGTAGCTGTTGACGAAAGCATCGCTAAAGTGACGTCTGACCAGTGTCTCTGTTTCTTCACGACTCCGGCGCAGACGATTTCCTTCATAAACTTCCTCACCAAGCTTATCGCTTATCTGAGCAAATTGATTTCTAGCAAAGTCCACACTATCATCCGGAAGTGGGAATCGCATAATCTGTTCAGCGGGTCTCGTAGAACCAAATTCATTCGATGGTAGACGCGTAACAGTTATTACATAAGTTCCCTCGTCAGCATCATACCGGCCGTTAATATCATATCGCCCCATGACTCTCTCGGTATTCGCATAACGCCCGTCGCTTCCCAGAAACCCGCCGGCAATGTACTTGGCGCGAAGCAAAAGCCGATTGGTGCGAGCAGGTTCGGTAACCGGATTGCGTCTTTTCAAAATCCTGGACACCGAGGCCGGGAGTTCTTTTACACTTAAAGGTGAAGATACTTCAAAATTCTCAAGAAATGCGGGTTCCTCTTCTGCTAGCTTCCTCGCCTCGAACTCATCTTGCCCAGAAATAGCTGGATCCCCTAGCGGATTCTCAAGTAGTTTAAAAGCCATAGCAACGATTGCCCGCGCAGAATCTGGAGTTATGCCGACATCAAAAATTCCCTTCAGAGAGTTAGGAACCTGGAGATACCCCGAAGCTGATGTAAATTCGGCTTGAGAAAGTGCCACTTTGAAATCTCCATCTATCAAGGCCCTATCGGCAAGTTCCTGCGCCACATTTTCATCAGCAGGTGTTAACTGGATCGCTGTCCCCAGCGATGCGGCGCCTATTGGCCGGCCCATGCCATCCTTTCCAAACGGTCCAAAAGGGTTGCGAGTATTCTTATCATCATTATTATTAATAACAAGCCGGGCAGCTACAAGACCGGTACCAGCCAGTGACAGTTGCGCAAGGCGCTCTAATCCGTCTGGCGGTAGCACATTATCCTGATCTGGCTCCACATTCATGTCACCCGTCCCCAGCGATGCGGCTTGTCCCACTTCTCTTTTCTGAAACTCGCCGAGATCATCAAGCAAATCGCCATACCCGGATTCCATCGGTTTTGCCCGCAATTCATCCAAATTAACGGTTCTCCGGATGAGAGGGCGGGAATAATAGTGTTGATCGCCCCCCACTCGAATAACACCCATTCGCTCCATCCTGAGTTGAGCGGCATTGATGACAATGCGGCGGACTTGCTCCGGGGTCGCGGCATTGCGGAACTGCGTTTTTAATTCAGAATCATTGTCCGCGCTCTTCGGCAAGTTCAATGAGGTCACCGCTTCTTCGGCAGTTTTTCTCTCCTGTGCCAAGGCCTGCAATTCCTGCTGGGGTTTCAAGTAAATGGATCCTTCAAAGCGCTCTTTTTCGGCACCCGTCAAATAATCGGCAAGGCTGGCGGCGGTTGTGGCGGCCTTTGTTTCCTGGGCCTGCGCATTCAGGAATTTAATATCATCCAGCAAATTCCACTGAAAATCTCCCGCCCTCAGCTTCGCAACATCTTGATTGCGATATCTTGCATCGTCAGACACCACCCTAAAATAAGTTCGTGCTGTACCAGCCACGGCTCCATGCCTTACCAGCAGTTTATAAATTTGCGAGCCGACAATGCCATTGATTTCAGAATCACTGCCGGCTTCATTAATAGAAGGAGCAAGCTCAGCCAGCCCGTCGATTCCCTGTATCGCGTCCAAGGCGGCCGTTTTGCTGGCGGCAAGCGCGTCCGGACTTCCCAGCGATGCGGCTTTGTCGAGGGGCAAAGCTTGAGCTGTTGCTAAGGGCGACTGTTTTTCTTCGGCGGTCACCTGATTCGTCAAAGCCCGCGTGACCGCCACCCGCGCCTCGGTCTTATTCAGCTTTGTCCCTGTCGCGGTTTTAGTCAGGTTACTCACCATCTGATTCGCCAGGCCCCCTATCATCTGTCCCGACGCCGCAGGGCTTTTGCCCACATCTGCAGGCATTTGTGACGGAGTCCGGACCGCGGCCTGAAGTACTCCGCTCACGACACGCTCGGCCTCAGGCATCGCATCAGTAATCCGGGCTTCCGACACCTGCCTCTCGGCAGGACTCACCTGCGCCAGTTCTCCCTCAAAGAATTTCTTCGCGGTCTCTGCCACCACCGCGAGTTCCACATTCTCCGCCCGAATATCTGCCGCCAACGTCGACTGATAGGCCTCATTAAACGATTGCGTGAATCGCAAGGTTTCAGCTTCGGTAAACTCCCGGCCCAGAATTTCTCTTACCGCCTGCAGTTTGGAGCCGCCCACTGCCTGCGTCTCCTTCAGAAGTGCGGCCACCTTCTCCACCGTCACTTCCTTGCGGTCAATCAGTCCTTGAGCTCCATCACTGAATCTCTTCAGCGTCCCCTCAAACCTCTCCCACATCCCCTTCAGCGTCTTTTCCTCATACTCACTCACCGCCTTCTCAATATCCTTCAGCACTTCTTCCTTGCTCTTCGATACGAGGTTCTTCGCTCCGTATTTCTCGATGTAAACTTTGGTCAGCATATCTATGTATTTCGTGTATTCCAGCTCTTCCTTGTCCATCTTCGCGTCTTTCTCAATCGAGCTATACAGCACCCACAAATGTGGAAATTTCTCTGCCGCTCGGTTCTTATCCATCTCTTTAGCACCCGCTTTGGCTGTTTCCACACCCTTTAGGTACTGCAATAACTCCAGCAAATGAACCTTCTCTTCCCGGAAACCCTGCACTTTTTCATGAAACTTATTGTGCTCCGCTGAATAAACCTTCTCCCGTTTACCATCCAATGCCTTCTTCAATTCCTCCAATTCTCCCAGCATTCGCTCCTTCCTCTGTATGGCCCTCAGATACGCCACGTAATTTGCCTCATACAATTTCCAATCCTCAATACCAAAATAGCCAGCCTCTTGCTCATCCAATACCGCCGCCATCTCCCCTCCCGTCATCTCTCCTCGCGATAAATATTCTCCCATCACACGCTTCTTGATCCCGGCATCCGGGAACATTCTCAAAAGCGTGGGGTCCATACGCCCCTTCCCGCCTTCCATCGCCACCAGCCGGATTCCATACTTCTCCTGCATGTGCTTGATTAAATTCCCGATATTGGACTGAGCATCAACCACCACGTGCGCATCCTGGATAAAAACCACAAACGGGCTCTTCTCTTCGGCGCGGTACTCTTCCTGAATGCTCCCGATTTCCTGCGGAATACTCAGTTTCTCAGGGATGGTCAATGCGGCCAGCGATTGATCGGACGGTAACGGAATGTGAAACGGCCCTTGCGCGTAGGTGAAGGTCGTAAAAGAAAATGTGAAGACTAGTAGAATAGATATAAATCTACAGGCTGGATTTCTTTTTTTCATGTCAGTTTGATGCGACTTTATAAAAGTCGTTAATAAATGATAACACCTGATAGTATTTAATACAAAAAAATAGGAATTTTTAGCAGAATCGACCAATCCTGTAAGTTACTGAAATTATTAGGGTTAAATTAATAATGGTAAAAAAAGAGGGAAAACTTTATGCAGCCCGCTTAACAGCTTCAGCGGCAGTTTCATCATTGACCAGCGAGAAAACAAATTCTGAAAGGCGCAAGGAAATCATGCCGTCCTGGCCCATCTCAAACCATTGGCCGAGAAATCCCATGTCTTCTCCCAATTTATCTTTTTGGGCCTCAAGAAAATTTCGGAAATTTTCCGGCTTCAATCGATCAGCATAATCGGCAAGGAGAAAGGTGAGTAAGATAGCGCTTGAAAATGCAAGCTTACGCACCCGCTCATCCTGGAGTTCAAGAATCTGAGCCATGATGGAATGCAGATTCCGAGCAACTTTGGGCGGAAGCTCCAGGGATTGCGTCAGCACATAAAATGATTCCAGATCACCGGATGAGAGCTTTGCGCTATCCATGTGTTTAAACATGACGTTAAATTTCAAGCCCGACCATGCGGCAATATCCTGGCGAGTCGGAATGTTTTCGTCGTAATAAATTTTCAATTCCTTGATCCGGCCGGCAAAAGGAGCCATGGCTTCACGCACGATTGGCATTCCTTCCCGGTTGAAATTAGTTGCTAGAGGAAGTTTTTTGCCTTGCGGATTCGCCGCAATTTTCGCAACCGCTCTTGCCGTAACGCCCTGATAAAATTCGATTTTGCGGTCGTCATAATATTTTTGAAGAACCGAAAGCGCGGCATTGGCCGTACGCATGGCTTCGCCGAAAACAAATCCTTGAACCCGCCCGATTAAATCGTCGAGTTCATCCCCGGTAATCATTCCGCTTTCTATCCATGGCCCGAACGCCGTCTCTAAATCCACCTTGAATTTTCCGGAAATCAGATCCCGGATGATTTCGTCCGATTCTTTCAGCCTTTGCTGGGCTAAAAATTTATCACTCCGGCCGTCGAGGTCCCTTCGCGCCTGTGTGGAGATGCCAAGCGATGAAGCGCGGTAAATAATAGTGGGGAAAGACACGCTAAGATGGTGAAGCAAAAGACTGACCGCCTCATCTTCATGCTGTTTTAATGAAAACTCGGCGTGGTGGTGGGAGACGCCGGGTCCCTTGATTTGAATGCGGCTATCCGGACTGCGGCCCAGAGAAATTCGCTTGCCGGGTTCTTTCAACAAACTCATCGGATAGAAATGCAGTTTGGGATGTAAATCCGAACGGCCCGCCGCCTCCATCAGTAAAATTCCCTCTGACGAAATGGAAAGGATTTGAAAATACGTCTGTCCGATTTGAACCACATCATTGGTTATCAGAAAGGAAAGCACGTCCTCCGACAGCCGCTTGGGATCAACAAGAAGCTGCTCCACGCGTGTCCCTTCGGCAGCACCTGTGCTCGCCTGTGCCGCCCCGGCTTGGGTCACGATGTCAAACATTCGATCCAAAGCCCGGTGAATTCCTATTTTTGATTCCGTGTCGATCGGCTTGATCATCAAATTCCCGGCCGGATCAAAATAGAGCTGCGCCGTTGCGGGCGCGGCACCTGCAAGCTGAAGTGGAAAGGGCTGCGATTCGCGCAAGCGGGATGCAGGAACCGACAGAAAACGCCACTCCGTATCATCACGGCTTCGCGAAACAAGAAATTCCATTCCTTCTGGACCGATGGAAAGGACTTGCGCGTAAAAACCCCCGATGTAGACCACATCCGCCACCCGCAGATTGAAATTTTCTCCGGAGTTAAGGACCTTCGCCTGAGTCTGTTCCGCGATATCATAAGTTATTTGCAGGTCAATTCCGATATCCTTGATCCGCCGGCGCGGAATTTCTCCCTCCTGACTTGTAATCTGGGGCGCCGCAGCCGGCCGTCCTTCTAAGCTCTCCCGCAGCAACCGGAGTTCTTTATCAATAGCCGCTATCCGGTGAGCGCGGGGAGCATTTTCTGTCGCAAAAATATCTTCTAGTTTTTCACCCCGGTACACGGATTGCACCGGCATGGATCGCGAATAGGGCTGGTAAAAACTCATGCTTTCGCCTGGCTCAAGCGCGCGGGCGTTTAAAACCAGAATACCCGGTTCGGAACCTTGAGCACGGGAACTCGCGTTTAATCCTCCGTCCAGGTAAAAAACATCGTCACTCGGAGCCTTGAGTCTTCCCACCTTGTGCTCCGACGAATCATGTCCTACCAAAAGCCGGTTAGGCATTAGGCCTGTCGCCCGCTCAATCAAATCATAAAAACTTCCGCGGTTTTCCTTCGCCGGCAGAGCACTCCACTGGTGGACGTAATGCCAGATCGTGTCCCAGAGAAGATCGACCTTACGGTCTGTGACGAGGGTGATGGCAGGCTCCAGCAATTCTTCATAAGCCGCCTCCATTTCGTTCATGCTGTTGATACTTTTCACTTTGAGAATATCGCCGTGCGCGATGACACTCCGATCCACCACCGCCATCTGTTTCATGCGGCTCACAAAGTCCACAATACCGGCATCTTTCATGGCCTCATAACTCCCGTAGGCATCGTATAATTCCCGGACAGTTCTTTGAAAGGCCTCGACGCTGCCACCTTTCCCGCCTGAAAAACGAAGGCCGGTAGCAATTCTTGACGCAATGTCCTGGGCCTTTGCGACCCCAACCTCGGTTCGCCGCCTCTCGAGCTCCAAAAATAGTTTCCACAGCGCGTAATCATGGTCGCCCATCACCACCAGCACCCGCGAATCCGGGGCCCTCTCCCCCACATATTTTTGTAAACCCATGATGAATTCCAAAACTTCGACATTTTGATCACCGCGGTCCGTCAAATCTCCGGCAAGGGCAATCACGTCTCCCGCCTCGAGAGGAAGCATGGCCAAAATTTCCTGGTAAATCTGCCGGCGCCGGACGCCATCTTTTGGGTCCAAACGTTTCAAATTTTTAGCCAAAATATTGAGTATGAATTCCCGGTCCTCCTGGCCCGCCTTCAAGCCTGCCAGAATATGCGCCAACATAGCCTCAAAATCTCCGTGCACGTCGCCCAGCGATATCAATCGCGTGGCTCCCTGAATAATTTCGGTGTGCCGGCCTGAAAACAGGGTTTTAAGAGACGTTTTAGTGCGGGCCAGGTCTTCTCTCTCGGTTTCAAGCTCCCGGATCCTGGTTACACTTTGTTCACGGGTGAGTATTGGGCTGCTGGCCGAGACTTGCCCGGCAGCAATCTCCGGAATAAGATCGGCTAGAGGAAGCTCTGATTGTTTTCGCGCTTCCTCAAATTCCACCGTGACCTCCGAGGCCGGTTCATTGTTTCTTACCATCAACGTGTTATTGATAACCATAAATTCAACATGAATCGGCCCGATTCTCCCGTCCCGGACCCGGTGCAGGGCCAAATTGCCGCTGCCCACACCGATCATTTGACCCATTTCAAAAAAAGATTTTCCCTCCCGCCCCAAAGGATCCTCTGAACTGACCAAAACTCCGTGAGGAGTAATTTTTATGGTAATCGTCGAATCGCCGATTTTCATTTGCGCTGTACCTGCGAAAACGGTTGCAAGACGCACTTCACGGTTCTGTCCGGCTCTTGGGCCAAGCCTCACCATCCTTCTTTCCTTGACTAGTTCAGGATCTCCCTCCCGGATACTGCGTTCCATTCGCACGCCCCGGTTGTAAGTTACGAATGTGGCCCGCAAAAGAGCGGGGATTGCAAGCCCCCCAGGTAAAGTGAAGGTACCGTCTTTTTCCAGGCGGAGCGTGACATAATTCCACTCCTTGGCGGACGCGCCAATCGCGCTCATGGCACCTTCGGGGTCAAATCCGATTTCCACATCCACTCCCCGCTCGCGCCTTGATGCCAAATATTTCGACAGGCGCACCAGATTCGTGGAGATCGTCTCTGCCCCCAGCGATTCAGCGGATGCAGTCCCCGGAGACGAACCCCCTTCGGGGGCGGTAGAAAGCCCGGCCGAAGGGGACAGCGATTGCCCGCTAATTTTATCCGCTGTTCCGAGTGAGGCGCCTCCCAGTTTTATCCAGCTCCACAAATTCCAGCCTCTCTCTTCCTTGCGTGTCACAACGTACATTTCATTTTTCCGGTCATAACGAAGCGCCAGGCCCAAACCTTTCGCATTCCGCTCAAGCCATCGATACATGTCATTGGCCTCATCACTTCGCATGTCATCCCCGGGCACTGACCGCCATTCATCCAGCAGGCGGTCTCCCAAAATCGCATGGTGCAAGAGAAGCGGCATAGAACGCCTCATCAATCCCTGTTTTTTCGCAAAAGTCACGGTCCATGTTGGTTCAAATGCTACGAGCGTGGCGTTTTCTTCTACCACGCTGAAGTTTGCACCCGCCGCCATCTGATAGCCCAACTCTCCCCGGGCGGTGAACGTCAGCATCACATACTGATTAGTCTCTTTATTTCTCGACAGTATGAGCTGCAGACCCTCGCCCGGAATGACGGCCGTGATCTCATAATTCCGGTATGCATTCAGGCTGTCATCCTCCGTGAAACTGATAAAATATTTCAAATAAGGCACGATTTCCTCCGGAAGTGCCCCGGCAGAGGGCAGACGTTTTAAAGGTGCCAGAAAACCGTCAACTTCATCCACCTTTTTTTGGAGTTCTTCAATAACATGCGGAGACATTGCTCGTTCGCTGGCAAAATCGCGGGCTTCCCGGTATAGCCGGAAAGCATTCAGCAAATCTCCCTGGTCTTTGAATTCCAATGCCTGATTTCGCAGCTCGGATAATTTTTGCTGGTTTGCAGTCATATCCTGACCCAGCGATTGAGCCCGCGGGCTTTCCGGCACACCAATCGGACCATCCCGGAACAAACGCTCGAAAAAGGCGCTCATGCCGGCAGTTTTATCATTGATCTCACCTGTCTTGGTATTGCGAAGAGGTCCTCCGGTGATATAGCCCACATAATTACTATATGTGATTTGATCCGCCGGTGTGTAATACGGAGCTATGAAAGGAAGGACACTGCCAAAATTCGCGGGATTGAGGCGCCTTTCCTTTGCTGCGGCTGTCGTGGCTTTTTTGGCTTTGCTCTCACCGCGGTTATAAACAAAGGCGGCAAATTTATTCAGCTCCAATTGTGTGATCGGCTCTTCCGAAACGCCGGCCCGGTCCTTGGTAAGTTTGCGCAAATGATCATCCATCACTCGCATGCTATCCGAAAGGACCAATGACCCGACGCGTAGATTAATTGTCGGGTTAAAAAGAAGCGGGCGCGCAACCGGAGAGCGTTTTTTCTTTTCAGGGCCGTTTTCCGTAAAAAATAAAATTTTAAGCCGGCGCGTCATAATTGCTTTTCTCTGCTCCGGACTGAGCGTATCTATAAGACGGCTTTCGATCAAATGCGCCTCATCCAAGGGATCTCCCAGGGTCAGTTTTCTGAAAATCTGAATGTCACTCGTGTCCACTCGAATCGGCTTTTTTTGAACCGTGACCACATCGCCTTCTTTGATATTGGCTTTTATCCATTCGTAGGCATTTTGCCTTCCGTCATCCACGTTGATCCCGCCGTACCATCCCCAATCAATCATATTATGCTCGAGCACTTTGTCCCAATAATTGATAAGCGTCAGCCGGTTGACCTGCTTAAGCCCGTGGCCGTCACCTGGATAAACCTGGTCGATTTTTAAATTATTACCGCCGCTTTCGCGCATCATTACGGAAAGGAAGAAAGGAAACGGAATATTCCAGCGGGATTCCACCTCATCCAAAATGCCAGCATCCAAATCCGGCACAGTGAATTGGTCATATAAGCGCCCGTCCTCATCCCTGCGGGAATTTATCGCCTGATTGAATTCCCCTACTTTTCCTCGAACTCTCTGGCTAAGGAGCCGGCGGACCCCTGCCTGATCCAGCCGGGCAAGCGCCGGAATCAATTGCTTTAAATAAAGCGGCCGGAAGGCGGCATCGCGCTCCATCTGCTTGCGCGGAATACTGCCCCTTCCGTTTTTGACGAAATGAACTTTGAGAATGGCGTCTTTTTCTTCGGGAGTGAATTCATTTACAAATTCACGAAAATTCTTGCCGAATAAAATGAGGGAAAGCGTTCTCTGTGTGAATGAGTCATCCAATTGCTGCCATAAAGCGGCTATTTCCCGCTCGCGCTTTTGCATCAGCGTTTCATGTTTTTGGCGGCCCGCCTGCCAGCGGATTTTTGCCGCCTGCGACTGACGTACTGATTCCATCCGGGTTAGCTGCTCACCAAAATTCCAGGCAACAACCCCCGCGCTCACACTCATGGCGAGCAATGCGCTGTTTTTGATGCCTTGATGCCGAAATTTTTCATTCCTAACTCTCAATCGTGATAGACGGTCCTCCGATGCCATTTTAAAAGCTTCCCGGGTAAGCCGGTAGCCGAAAATCCCGTCAGCCAAAAATACTGCCCCATAGATAGAAAGAACACCGTATATATAAAAGGGCCATGACGGAGGCAGGAACATCAGAATCGCGTATAAAATCGCGCTCCAGCCAAGCATGAACCACCCGGCGGCCGGAGGATTCCACTTCCTGTCTTGCCGGGTATTCCAGTTCTTAAGAAGAATCAGCGAATCCATCCAAAAAAGCGAGGTGACACCCACCGTGGCGGCCAGCGGGAGATGCAAATTGCCAAGCAGCGCCACTGAAACCGCGGGCGGGATCGCCAAATTCAACCCTTTGAGAACTTGCTTCCCAATCCCGAGCGATGCGGCATTGGCTCTAGGCTTCGATTTTTGAGGGGTGTTTCCCAATAATGCCTCCAATGAGATTTTTCCCAGCGAAGTTTGGGTCAAAAATTCTACGCCTTCATCCAGAGTCCAGGAGTTCGGGATCGGAATAATTCTCTTACGGAACGCCTCTTTGACTCGCCGGTATTGACCGGCATGCATGAGAATAATCGCATCCGTGATTGGAATCGCTTCTGAGGATGTGTACTCCTCGGTCAAGGTTTCTTCAAAATCCCATTGGCTTAATCCCGGAGTGAAGTTCAGGCCGGGCGAGGACTCGACAGTACGTTTGGGGATTAAAAATGCGGTTGCAGTCAAGGACTCATCCTCCGGCGTGATGCTATAATCCTCCTCAATATGCCCCCACAAGAGATAGACTTCCTCGTCCGCCGTGACATCATTCAAGTTTGCGAAGTAACGCGGATGCTTTTTCTTGCTGTCGAGAGAATCAATGGGTGCCTTCAGATCGCCTGAAAAAACCGTGTACCCTCGCCTCAAGGCCTCGGCCTCCGAAACGACCTCTCCATCGGCAAGAATTCCCGGTAGATTGAAAAAGGGCGTCGCATGGCCGTAAAAGTCCTCTCTCTGCCATCCTTGCCCTGCTGATAATGGCGAAGGAAACCATGCAACGGCACGCTCGGGCGTTAAATCGCTGCGGTCCATAGCGAGAAGGATCTTCTTCACGTCACCAAGCTTTACCGGATTCTTAAGATATTGACTCGCTGCCGCATAATCCAGATAAACTCCCCACAATTCACTATTGACATCAGACGCATGATCCAGCAGGAAATCCTTCACGGCATTAATCTTTTTTGCATCGTTGATTCTTTCCAGCAATGGCCTCGTCTTGCTATCCAAAACACGGCCAATCTCTGCATTATTGACGGTGGGCAGATTTTGAACTTCCAACAGAAGAGTATTCCAGCTCATAATTACTTTAAGATCATTCACGATCCCTTGATCGATGAGGGATAATTCATTTTGTAGCAAATCCCAAAGACGTGATTCGTCCCTGATGAGCCCGGCCATGGTTTCCGCATTTTGTATTTTGAATTTTGAATTTAATCCCGGAAACCGTTTGTCAAAAGATGCATAAAAAATAAGAAACCGGAAATATTCTGCCATATCTTTAAATCCCTCCGATGCAGAACTTGCCGAAGCCGCCCGATGCGCCTTCCGAAGCGCATCAGGATCGTTGAGCAAAGATTGCCCTGCTATGCGCCACGGAGAACGCTTTGGAAGCGACCCAGAGATTTTTTGAATTGCGGCCCGTGAATCTTTTACAACCTCGTATCCTTTATTGCTTTGTACCCGCACTTCTCCAAGCGATGCGCCCTCACCAGACCGTTTCAGGAGCGAATCAAGGGCCGAAAGAATCATACTGTCTTTTCGCGCTACTGCGTAAACCGCCCAGTTGAGCGGCTCACCGGCGCGCCGAAGCTCAATCAAAGGAATCAGCTCAAAGCCCTGCGGCACAGCGGCACGGGTGGATTCCGCATCAGGACCGGAAAGGGGACGTATCAACAGCGCGAATCCCTCGGGCGATAAATATTGCGGGAGTACTTGCAAAAAAACATTCATCTCTCTCTGGGCCGGAGGATTGAAAAGGACAATATCGAAAGTCTTTCGCAGAAATCCGGTAAAAAAAGAGGCGTCTGCGATATCTTGAATTTTGTCACTCAAATTGAGACGCGTGACACTGCTTCTGGCTTTGGCGATTTCTTCAGGGGAAATATCCGAAAGCGCCGCGCTCGCGGCTTTTAAATCACGCACCGCCGCAATGCCGTGGATTCCGTTTCCTGTTCCGATGTCCGCTACAGTCCTTCCCTCAAAAAAAGGTGCAAGACGCCGCATAGCCTCAAGCATAAGTTTGGTAAGTTCCTTAAGGCTTTCTTCCCCGGTGTAAATTTGGGTTATTGTGCCAGAAAAAATCCCGGGATCGAATTGCCCGATGCTCAAAACATGCAATTTTTCCGCCTGCTGCCGGAATTTCAGAAGTTCGATGGCCAGATCAAATTGTGCCACCGCATATAAATCAAGGGTGGCACCGGACTCGAGTCTTGTCCGTTCGTCTTCTAAAACCGGCTCCCGGGCTTTTTGAAGCTGATCCAAAGTTGGAAATTGCGAAAGTAAAACCAATGCCCTGGGAAAAATTTCACGCCGGGTTGTCAATTCCTCTGAATAATCTCCCTCAGCTTGCAAGAATTTCTGGCTTCTGAAATATCCCAGGGCCCATTGATAGATCATTTGATCTTCGGGAGTTTTTATCAGCCGGTCCAGGTTCCAATCCGAAGGCGCATCCGGCATGACCACGGCTTTTTTAAAATTCAATGCACCCTTCTTGAACGCTACGTATCCGAATTCTTGCCGGGCGGCATAAACCACATGAAGATGATCCGTAAGTTTATGGTGAAATTCTCCGTGTGGAATCTCCTGGGGGATGTGTCCGACCAGCAATACAGCATTCGGTTGTTCAATGCCCGGCATTTGGAGAAAATAATCCACCTGATCTGCCCCATAATAAGAGGAAAAGCTTGCATCCGGGTCATCCGACCAACGGCGCCAATGGGCCTCATGGACAATCAGCGACGCCATATCTGTTTTGTCATACAAATCCGTCACACGCGCCTGGCGGATGTGCGCGAGCTTCAAAGCGGCTGAAATGGGCCCCGCGTGAGCGGCCAAAAGTCCATCGGTAATCAACAACAGAGGGCTGTTGGCCATAAATCCATCATGATAACGGTCAAGATATTCGTATCCAAAACTTTTTCCCAATTCTTTGGCAAATAGCATCCCCTGAGAAACAATGCCTTTTTTGCTCGTATCTTCTTTGGCAACCGCCGGCTGAAGATGCTCGTGGTTTCCAGGAATGTAAACTACTTTCCGGAGATAACCGTCCTCATCAATGGCACGCCGCATGAGCTCCATCACCATGCGGTGAATCACAACCGACGAGGCCATGTCACTTAATTCCTCCACCGTGCCCTTTTCGGGATGCACCACATCTCCCAGCAGCACCAGGACCGCCTCTCCGCGCATAATCTTTCCGTAATTGTCATTCACGGCCAAAATCCCCCATAAATGATCCGGCTTGCCATGCAAATCTCCCACCACGATATATTCCACATCCTCGGCCAGCCCTTTTCTCATGAATGGGTCTCTGTAATCGGGTACCGATTGATAGTAATCATAATTTTTCTTGAGCGCCGCGGTCACAACCTCGATGGTTTCCAGAGCGGCTTGTTTCTCGGCTGTACCGAGCGAGTTGCCTTCCCCTGCTTCGCGGCCTGTTGCGGCCTCTGAAGCAGTCAACGATTGAAGAAACTCATAGAGGCCGGAAGGATTCGAAGCAAGATCAAGGAGCTGGCTTCTGAATGCCTCAATAGCATTATTGTCCGGAGTATAGCTTGTTGCATAGACCCGGAGTGCGGGAGCCTGGCCCGCCGCATCACGCTCGGCAGCCCGTACCAAAAACCATCTAAGCACGGACTCCGGGGCCCGGCGGATAATATCCGCCGACCTTTCAGCCGAATCCCGTGCTTCCGCAATGGCCGCCATCAACCTTCCCACTTCACTTATCTCTACCGTATCCCTTGCTGTGTCTCTGCTTTCAGTTTTAGGAGGCGAAGGCTTTTCTTGCTGCGGCTGATCTTTCGGCGCTTCCGGAGCATCTCCGGATTTTGCTGCCGGGACAATCGGCTCAACCTTGTCCGACCTGCCACCGATTTTCTCCACGCCCAGCGATCCACCTGTCGCAGTCCCCGGAGGCAAAGCCGGAGGGGGCAGCGACGCTGCTCTGTGAAGGTCTATTCTGGCTGGAAGGGATGGCTGACCTTTCTGATAGGCGGTAAGAAGTTCGCGCGCAATTTCTTCTTTGACAATATTTTCCCTGGTGTCGGCCGGAATTTTTTCATGAACTGCGTCTACGATGCTTCGTGCCGCAAGCCGGGCCCCCGGTGTTACCGGCCCCGCACTTTCCGGCAATTTTTCTGTGGCTTTTTCCAGGACATTGAGCGCCGCAACACCTTTCCCGATTTCTTCCTGAATCAGGCCGGAAATCTCGGGTGTTAAACCGGCTGATCCTCCGGCCTCCTTCTCAAGAGCGGCCTCCAGCTGACTGCGGGTTAATTTTGAAAAACCAGCGGCCGCCAATGCGGCTTCGAGCCGCTCTTGGAGTGCCCCAGCATCAAAAGCGCCGGGGTTCAGCGCCAATTCGCGCAATAGATCCGAAGGCGTATCCAACGAAAGAGCCCCCAGTGAGGCGGCGAGATTGGATGGCTGGGTACGGCCAGCAATGCGAGCCAGCGCGCTCTTTTTCACCCCCTGCAATTCCTTTTCGATGGTTTGAATAATTTCTTCCTTGCTTTTTGAGGTGAGATTTTTGGTCCCGTATTTTTCCATATAAACTTGGAGCAGAAAATCCACATACTGCGTGTACTGCCCGGCCTCCGCCACTCGGCCTTGCTCGGAGAGATTCCGGATAATTTGATCGCGCCACTGCTTGAGCGAGTTTCTAAATTCCGGCTCGTTCATTTCCGAAATGAGCCTCATGCCGGCATGTCGGGCAAAGGCGTCGTAAAAAGTTGTTTTTAAATAATCCTTGTAGGAAAGTTTTCCGAGCATGACATTTTGATAAACCGAGGAATCGCTGAGTGAAAGCATTTTGGGGGCAATCACCGCGTAGGAATAATTCTGTTGTTTGAGCCGGGCTTCAAATCCGCGGCGATGGAAGCCCCCCACAATCACCGCGGCCGAAGCTGCTTTTTTCCGGGACATCAAAGAATTGAGATTATCGTACAGAATGCGGTCTCGCTCCAAAGCCAAGCGGTAAAACTCAAGGCCCGGGTCCAGCAATTTTGAATCCTGAACCAATCCATCGTAATACGCCGGGTCTTTTTCATATTCCCGCAGTTCATCCCGGGTCATTTCCAATGCGGCCATATCTTTGAGAATACGGATGGCGGAATACTTCCGGGCCATGCCTTTTTGCTCAGGCCTGACCGCAAGCCGGTCCTGAATCTCCGCCAGCATTCCTTCCAGTTCATCAAAAAGCTTTGTGCCCTTAATGCCGGCAAGCATGTCGGTCTGCTTGAGGAGTTCTTTCATGGCTGGATCAAGATGCAAATCGTAACCTGCGCGCTCGACCGCGGTGGATAAAAATTTAAGAAATGCGGCCGGATCCATGCTTGCGGTGGAAAAGGCCTGCATCTTTTCATTCAACTCCATGGCCGCCGGTTTGCCGAGTTCCGCCTCCGCCTCTTTTTTGAATTTTTCAGCCAGATGCTGAAGCGCGGACCGCAACTCTTCGGTGTTGAGGGCTTGTTCGCGCTCCATGGAATCGAGGAGGATTTTAAGGTGCGGGTATCCGGCTTTGCGATCCTCGCTCAGTCCGATGCTGTTGAGATAATTCAAAAGCCCAAAAAGATCCCCCTCACCGCCCCGAAATTTCTCGGCAGCCTCATGAAATTTGTTCAGGTCTAGGGTGTAGACATTTTTACGTTTTTCATCAAGTTCCTGCGTCAAGGTTTTAAGATTTTTAAGAATACTTTCCTGATTCCGCCCGGCACGCAGAAAAGCAAGGTAATTAGCTTCGTAAAGCTTCCAGTTCTCAAGGCCGATATAATCCGCTTTCGCGGGATTAAAAATCGAGGCCATCTGCGCGCCCGAAAGCTCTCCCCGCCTCACATACTCCCCCATCACCTTGGTCTCGAGCTTTGCATCCGGAAAAGCACGGAACAACTCCGCATCGACTTTTCCCGCTCCGCCCTCAAGCGCTACCAGAGAGATGTGATATTTTTCCTGCAGGTACCGGAGAATCTTTTGAATGCTGGCTTGCGCATCCGCCATCGCGTGGGCGTCCTGGATCAGCACAATAAACGGCTTTGTTTTGTCGGGGGAAAGGTTCTGCTCCTGGATCGTGCCGAACTCTTCAGGAATTACGAGAGGTTCTTGAATCAGAACGGATTCCGGCCTATCAGCGGCGTTGACTGTGGCAGGCATTTGCGCCCACCCCAGACTACCGGCTGAAAAGAAAAAAAGCGTCCCTAACGCGGTTGATTTTAAAAAAATTCTCCCACTCTTTTTTGGCATCACAGTATTTTGATATAGATCTATTGTTCTATTTTTATTTATGTCTCCGACTAATTTAAAGCTTAATAAAAAGATTGTATAAATATTACCATATAGGTTGATAGAATTCTAGGATACGGCGATTAAAAAACCGACATCTTTCTCGCTAACAGCTTTATATCAAAAGGGATAGGCTGTCGTTATATCTTTGCTACTTTTAATTCAGGAGGGGCTAAAAATTTGCCAAGACAATCTAGAGCAGGGGCTTTGTTTTATGATATGATTCCTGATTGTGCTAATACTAACCGGTGCGCTATTTGCCGTAGTCTTTTTTTTGATTGAAGGCTATGAATTCGGAGTGAGCAATCAAACCGTCTTCTTGCCGGTTATCCAGGCCTATCTTGGAGACACTTATTTGCTTCAGGATTTCGGCACCCATAATCATTTATTCTATCACCTCAATTTTAATTATATTTTAGCTTTTCTTTCCAAATTTCTGGGGTTATCGCACAGTTTCTTTTTGGGTCAAGCGATGGTTGCCGTTCTTCTCTATGTCAGCATCGCCCGGATAACCCGATGCTTATTCGAGGACCGGAAAATACTGCTGGTGAGTTTTATTTTGCTCTTTCTGTGGGGCAATCTGGGTCTGGACGGCAATGTGCTTTGGGCCAACAGGCTGGAAGCGCAATACATCTCCTGGCCTTTAACCCTTTTTGCGGTGGATTTCTTGCTAAAGGAAAGGTACAACCTTTCAGCGTTTTTCGCCGGCTTAAGTTTTGTTTTCCATTTTCCGCTAGGACTCCTTACTGCGGCCATTATTTTCCCGACTATGATCACAAGCACCTTGAGAATGCGGGGTAATCCCCTTCGAGTGGTAAAAGCAGCGTTCGTATATCTCCTATTTTTTATCCCCGTTTTCTTCGAACACTCGCATACGCTATTTCACGAAGATGTCAATTGGGGTCACAGTTTCATCGACTACGCCGCTTTCAGAATGCCGCATCATATGCTGTTTGATGCAAGGCTTTTTGCGGCTTTCCTTTTTTTCATCCTTCTCGCCGCAGGGTCTTACGCATCATTCAAAAAATCGGGAACCTCCCCTCCTGCCTTTCTCGAAAACCACGCGAAAGTTTTAATCCTCTCGGCAATCACCTTGGGGATCGGGCTTCTGCAGTACGCTGATTTTTACCAGTGGAAGTGGGGCGCTCTGTGCCGGCTACAACCCCTCAGAATGTCACCGCTCATCGCGCTTTTTGGTATCCTGTACCTCTCAGCCCTGCTCATCCGTTTGATTCGGCATTCATCCCTGTGGGCCAATATTCTGGCGATCCTGTTATGTTTTCTCTTAGGGCCCCGGTTTGTCGGCTATCTCTCCATGCGTCAAAACTGGCTTTATCCTGCTGTCACTTTTACCGTTGTCATCGCGCTCATCGTCCTCCGCAAAACACAAAATACGCAGGTTGAGCGGTCCACAGTCCTGCTGTTGATTCCTTTGATCTTGATGTTAATATCCAAAGGATATATCGAAACAAACGGCGGGCTTCATTTAAAAACGCCGCGATTTTTTTATGACATGCGAGAGGAAAAAAATGATCCCTGGGTTGATGCCTGCCGCTGGATCAGCAGCCATGCAGAAAAAAATGCACTTTTTATAACCCCGCCCTATCTTCAGGGCTTTACCTTTTATGCCGGCCGCAAAACCATTGTCGAATTCAAATCAGGGGCCAATTATAAAAAACAGGCCGCGGAGTGGCGGGAGCGTCTTACGGATTTATCCGGAGGCGTGCCTCTGGCGAACTGCAGCGGTTTCACGTGTGACGATGTGATGAAAAAAAATTACTCGCTTCTGGACGCGCCAAAAATCAAGTCCCTTGCCCAAAAATACGGGGCCGCCTATCTTGTCACGGATGCCGGCAAAACTTATCCGTTCAAAATGCTCTATAAGAACGCAAGCTACACCGTGTATTCCCTGGCAGACTAAACCTTGCCGCGCATACGTTCCCAAAAAGCGAATCGAAGGTAACCTGCCAGGTATCCGAAAGCATACACGCTATACCCCAAAAATCGAATCCACTGACCGCTTAAAAAACTTTTGACCAGACGCAAAGGAAAACGAAGTAACCGAAAAAAAAAGGGTGTCATGGGAACAAATCCGCCGGAAGAAACGTTCTCATCCGTATCATAACTGATATCGGGACGAAAAACCTGAGCATAGGCCGATCCATACCCATTTCTCAGGAAAACCCGCACAAATTTTAAAACGCCGTCCGGCAAAGGATGATAGGCCCAGGTGTCGGGCACGAGAACCACGCGATACCCCGCCTGGCGTATCCGCACTCGCAAGTCAGGATCGAGACCGCGTAGAATATCTTCTCTTTCCATCCCCACCTTCAAAAAAATTTCTTTACGAAAAACGACACAGCCGTGGCAGGGGAGGTCGCTATCGGTAACTTTTTCAACAATGGGCATACGAAACCGGGGAAATTGTTCAGCCGCTTTTTTCTGGAAAGGAGTGGCATTCGGAGGAGGCAATATAGACGCCCCGGCCATGGCCACCCGGGAATCCTTTTCCAGGGCGCGGACCAAATTTTCTAGAACCTTGGAATGTCCAATGCGGCTGTCATCATCCACCACCGCAAGAATTTCCCCCCGAATTTTTCTGACTCCCTGATTGATAGCCTTCCCCTGTGGGGAAACCCCTCTCACCACAAGAATTTCCAAATCTTTGACCGTTTGTCCCTTCAAATCCTCAATTAAGGCCTGAAGATTATCCTCCCGGGATTTGGAAAAACTTGGAATTACCACGGAAACCCGCGGTGTTTCAGACAGGCGTATGATTTCGACGGCCTCGCTCTCGTTACTCATGAAAATAATTATATACGAAGCCTACGCCGCTTCACATACAAATGTTATTGTTCCAAAATGGCCTTTGCCTTACAATCGTTTCATGAAAAGACTTCTGTATATCCTCTTTTTAATATTTATTTTCCTCGCCTCCGGGGAATTATTGACACGCAGCGTCTTGAAATTTGACCCCGGCGAACATTTCACGGACCGGACCTCAAGCCATCCCTACATACGAAAAGATTGGGTCCCGGGATTTCATCGAATCTACAAAGTAGGCCGCATCGGGAATCAAGCCGGAACCGTCGAGTTCAAAATCAATCCCTTTGGCTTTAGAGCCGAATCAATGAAAACAGCCCTGAAGCCGCAGAATACGCAACGCATTTTCTTCCTCGGGGAGTCCACCACTGAATGCATCACCCTTTCTGAAAATGATGTTTTCCCTTCCCGCGTTGAAAAGTTACTGGCCGAATCCCATCCTGATCAAAAATTTGAATGCATCAACGCAGCCATGAGCGGCAATCTTGCGGCTGACAGTTTGGCCACGCTGATCTACAAAGTGATGTACTATCAGCCGGACGTTATCGTGGTCATGCACGCGATCAACGATCTCCGCTATGGCACCGTTCCCACTTACGATCCGATCCGGAGACCGGACTATTACCGATCGTTCTATTACGCCGGGTTTGATGAAGGCGGCCACTCACCCTGGCACCTCCGGGGCATCTTGAAAAAATCCTTTTTTTTAACCCTTCTCAAAAGAAATCTGATGGACCGATTTTTTGTTGTCGAAACAGAAAAAAAATATGACAAAATGCGACAAAAAAGGAAAACCCTCCCCATTACATCCATCGTCGAATCTAAATCCGTCAAAGATTTTTTAAAAAATCTCGAGGAAATGGCTTTTATTGCGCGGGGCCACGGCGTGCGCATCATCCTGATGACAGAGCCGAGCATTTACCGTGAAAATCTGCCCCCCGAGATTGATGAAAAATTATGGATGGGCTATTTACCGGGACCCGGCATCAATCTCAGCAACGACTTTCTCGCGCGGGAAATGAAACGGTTCAACGACGCCATTCGAGAATTAAGCCGGCGAGCTAAAATTGAGCTGATCGATCTCGAGGTGAGCTTTCCGAAGGATTTGACCTGCTTTTATGACGATGTTCATTTCACACCGGAAGGTTCCCGCCGGGCCGCCGGGATAATTTCCCAATATTTGCGTGAGCATTAAAAATCGAACCCCATCCCTTTTTTCTCTAGAGATTTTACGGTATTCATGCTATAAATGTCGTCTGTTTTGAGTCAAGGAGATATCATGAAACTCAGTCTTGCCGTTTTAGTGATGAATGAAATCGAAGCCATCCGCGAGATGTACGACAAAATTCCCTGGAACGCCGTGGATGAGGTGGTCGTGGTGGACGGCAATTCTAAGGACGGAACCCCTGAATTTTTCAAGAGTAAGGGCATCCGTGTCGTCACCCAAAAGGCGCGGGGCATGGGAGAAGCCATGTTGAATGCCCGCGAGGCTGTGACAGGAGATGCTATCTTGTATTACCATCCGGACGGCAACGAAGACCCTGTCGAAATCCCCAAGTTCAGGGCCTTTCTGGAGCAAGGCTATGATTTCGTAATCCCCTCCCGGATGCTGCGCGAGAGTTTCAATGAAGAGGACGCCAAGCTCATCAAGCCCCGCAAATGGGCCAATCTTTTTTTCGCTTTTATCGCCAACTTTCTCTGGCACAAGCAAGGGATTCATGCCACGGACGTGACCCAGGGATTCCGCGCCGTCACTTGCGAGGCTTTCGACCGCATGAATCTCAACGAACGAGGCGCAACCATGGATTATCAAATGGTGATCCGCGCCCTAAAATTGGGCCTAAAAATCCACGAGTTCCCGACGCGCGAAGGAAAACGGATCGGCGGCGAGACCAAATTCAAGTCCATCCCCACCGGCCTCAGGATGTTGAGAATTTTCTTTTACGAATTGTTTCACGGAAATAAAGTCTTCACTCCCGCCGAAAAAAATCTGCCGGCAAAGGAGCTCGCCTTAAAATGAACAAAAAAGCCGCCCTGGTGATGACGACCATCAATGTACCGGTATTGCTGGAGGATTATGCCGCCAATTTTGAGAAATTCGGGCATGCAAAGGATGTTTTTATTATAGTCATTCCCGACCTGAAGACGCCGCCGGCCGCCAAGGACTTTGTCCAAAAAATTGCGGCGCGCGGAATTGACGCCGATTATGTGGACATGGACCGCCAGGAATCCTGGCTGGCGCAATTCCCGGAGCTCAAGGCCCTTATTCCTTATAATTCAGACAACCGCCGTAACATTGGATTCCTGATGGCCGCGGAGCGCGGATGCGACATCCTCATTTCCATCGATGACGACAACTATTGCACGAAGGATGAAGATTTTTATGCCTGCCATGCCATTACCGGAACCACGCAAACCCGGCCCTGCGTGGCATCAAAGAACGGCTGGTTTAATATATGCAGCCTGCTCGACAATACTCATCAGCGGGTTCTGTATCCCCGCGGTTATCCTTTTGAATGGAGAGACAAGGACGCGGAGCTTGAAATAAAATCAGCCGCAGGATTCATCGCCGCCAATGCCGGGCTGTGGACCTATGATCCCGACATTGACGCTCTGACCCGTTTAAATAATCGCGAAGTCAAAACCACGGGCATGAACCGTGGCTCCGTCATGCTCGCGCCGCGCACCAAATCGCCGGTCAACTCGCAAAATACGGCACTTATCGAAGACGCCATCGCGGCTTATTATTTCGTTCTGATGGGAGAAAATCTGGACGGCTGCAAGCTGGACCGGTACGGAGATATTTGGAGCGGATATTTTCTCGGCAAATGCGTCGAGCATATGCGGCACTATATCGGAGTCGGAACCCCGGTGGCCCTGCATCGCAGAAACCAGCACGATCTTTTCAAGGACCTCCGGCAGGAACTTTGGTGCATGATCATTACGGAATCCCTGGTAAAAATGCTCGAGAAAATGGCGCTTAAAGGCACGACTTACTCGGAAACCTACCGGTCTTTATCCGTCGAATTGGAAAAAGCCGTGCGGGAGACAAACGAGCCCTACTTCACCCCGGAAGTGCGCAAATACTTCGCAAAAATCGCGAGCGCGATGCGCGTCTGGGTGGATGTTTTTCAAGAAGTAAGACAAAACCGCCTGAATTCCTCCAAACGCTCCGGCGTGCCGATATCGTAGACTCTTCCTTTTATCGGGTAGGCGTAAAAACTTGATGGAAGACGCGGAAACAAATCCTGCTCCAGCGAATAGAAAGTATTTTCCGGGATTCGATCCAGCAACGAGCGTTTTAAAATATAGACTCCCGCGCTAAGATAGCGATTGGATTGATAAGCCTTTTCCGTAAATGAAAGAACGCGATCCTTTTCATCCACGCGGATATAGCCGCCGTCATACCGCTCCCCCGCATCTGCCACGGCAATGGTCGCGAGTCCCCCAAAACGTCCATGGCGCTCCGCCATCGCGGCATAATCCAATGAAGGACAAAACGAATCCCCATTCATCACCAGGATGTTATCGCCCTCGAGCAGGTTCGCGGAATGCTTCAACGCGCCGGCCGTGCCTAAAGGCTTAGGCTCTTGAGAAATGAGGATAGAAAGCCCCTCACACTTTTTGAAATGACTCCCAATCCTGTCTCCCTTATAGCCCGTACAGAGAATAAAACGGCTAAACTGCTGATGGCGCAGTCTTTCAATCAGGATCTCAAGAAAAGGTTTTCCATGGATATCCACCATAGGTTTGGGAATATTGGGAACGGCAGACTTAAGGCGGGTGCCCTGCCCTCCGCAAAGGATGACTACGTCAGGCCGTGACGCGGACATTATGCCGGGGGACTTCTTTTTTCCCCAGAAAGAAGGTGTGAGTCCTGTAAATTTCCTGAATCTTCATGAGGTCGGCCTTCTTAAGCGGGCCCAGCGTGCTGGCTAAAATGTTCTCATCCACTTCGCGCCGGGTCAACATTCCGGGAATGACCGTGGAGATGGCACGATAGGAAAGGCAAAACCTGAGCGCGGTTTGGGCGGCTGTCCCTTTTTGATCCCGGATCGCGGATAAAAACAACAGCCGGGCCTCGGACCATAATTTGCGCTGCTCGGGCGCCCAGGAACGGCGGTGGTCTTGAGCATCAAGCGGCCGGGATTCGGAATAGGCGTCGCCCAGAAATCCAAAACAAAGAGGGGTGCGGCAAATCAATCCAACCTTCCGCTCCTTGCAGAGTCCAAAAAGCCCGTTGGTGAAAGCCCGCTGATCCACCATGTTGAAATTGACTTGCAGGCAGCTGACATCAAACTTTTGAACGGCCTTCAAACCGTCCTCAGGGGAGCGGACCGAAATGCCAATCGCGCGAATTTTGCCCTCCTTTTTGATGGAGTCGAGAGTGGCGAGAATTCTTTCATCCTGTTCGAGCAAATCAAGCGGCGGATTGTGAAGCTGGTAGAGGTCAACATAATCGGTTTGTAATCTTTTCAAACTGGCGATAATTGATTGCTTAATATGTTTGGGCGTGAAAGATTGCGACTCCGGCGTAAGAAAGCCGACTTTGGAAGCTATAACGATTTTACCGCGGAGCTTTTTAAAAACCTTTCCGAGCAGGATTTCGCTATGACCGTATCCATACAAGTCCGCCGTGTCATAAAAGTTGACGCCATTTTCAAAGGCCCGTGCCAGAGCTCTCCTGGACTCGGCGTCATCCGTTGGGCCGTAGGCGATAGCCCCTTTAACATTTCCCCCAATGCCCCAGGTGCCAAACCCTATTTCCGATACCTGAAGTCCCGTGCTTCCGAGGCGCCGATATTTCACTGAAGAATTAATAATGACCCGCTAATTCCGTCTCAACGGTGTTATTGCCGTAAAGATACGCGCCTCTCCTGTGCCCGTACCAAACCACCTCCCGGCACCACTCATCCCAGGACAACCATTGCTTGCTAGCGCAGTCAATATGATACCGGACCCTCTTCGGCGCCAGGTGAACTTCCGTCCCCTTCAAAATGGATTGATAAAATTCCCATATATTATAGGAAAGATCAAGTACCACATCCTCGTTCTGAAAGGGCTGCTTCAAGAGAGCTCTGTTCAACCGGATGGCTTCGCAAAGAAGCTCGTGCGTATTCACCTGGATGGACTTAGACTGAAGCTCGCTCCGGAGATCGATAAAACTTTCCTTCATAAACCGGTCCAGCAGCTGCTCCGCCTCCTTGTAGAACGCATCCAACTTGTCTTCCGTGCATAGCTTGATAAAAATGTACTCGTCGGCCGGCCACCACATATTCAACCACGGCTCCGAAGCGCAATACTCCGGACCTCCGTTCTGAATGTCCCTGGCTTTATCCTTGAAGAAGGACTGAATTTCAGAAAAAATCGGAAACGCGGGGCCGAGATCCGCGGAAAAAAGCTCCAAAAGCTCGCGATAGCTTATCGGACAAATTTCATGAATTAAAATCAAAGGAATCTGCAAGAGCTTGTCAAAATGAAGCAGGGCCGTCATCCAGGCAAAAGCACGCGTTTTGACCCAATCCTCTTTGGGCATGGCGTTTGTGCCCACCACCAGAAGCTGCGTCTCGTAAATCTCCTCTTTGGATTCATAAAGAGATCCGTGCACATTGATAATCTTGGTCTCTACCGTCACCATTCCGTATTTTTTCTGATAAGCGGGGTCTCCCATTTCGGCATTGGGAAGGATGGACAAATTGTTAAACTGGATGCGGTTATGCTGGCCGTTGGCCATCACGTCCGATACCCCGTCCGCGAAAGAATCATAGGTTTCTCCGGGTAGCGCAAGAATCAGATCCGAATAAGTCTCCACATTGTCCCGGGTGAACCGGCGCTGAAGTTCCTGGTAGGACGCCGTAGAGATATTGTCCCTTTTGATGCTTTTGAGGGTATCCGGATCCACGGACTGGAGGGCCATGGCGACTCCTTTGTTCAATCCGGCGTCCGCGAGAATTTTCTGCACCTTGTAGGCGCGCTCCGTGACATTCTTTGTGTTCTGCACCGAAAGGGCCATGGGATAGCCCGACTTTTTTTTGATTTCAGCCACAAAAGTGGCGATATCGATATCGCGCGGCAGAATGCCGAAATTCGCGTCACAACAGAAGATAAACTCAATCTTGTGCTCCGAAAACCACTCGACTTCGCGGTACAACCTTTCCAGATCAATGGGATAAACCTTCGATTGCGTGGCCGAACCCCAATCACAAAACGTGCAGGAAAAAGGGCAGCCGCGGTTCGTCTCCCACAAGACAATCCACTTTTCCTGAGGGTTGGCCTTCATCAGTGGTTCGAAAATTCCCTCTAAATAAGGGGAAGGTATGTTAGAAAGATCGCTAATTCTTGACGATTTGGGATTCCTTGCGAGAGTCCCGTCTTCTTTCAGGAAACTTATCGAAGGCACGGGCTGCCAGTTTTTAGAACGGAAATTTTCTAGAACGGCAACTGCCGCCTGCTCGCCTTCGCCGTGACAGGCCAGATCAATAAAGGGATGCTGACTTAAAAATCCTTCGTCATAGTCCGGTACCTGGGGCCCGCCGAACACAATCAAAACCTCCGGCTTGAGCGACTTCAAAGTTTTGGCAATCTCGAGAGAAATCCGGATATCCCATACGTAAGTGCTGAAAAAAACAACATCATTCGAAAGAAGGGAATCCACTGCTTCCCGGACGGGAATCCTACGGTAAATCGGCAGTTGGAATTCAAAATCTTCCGGCCGCTTGAGTTGGCGCTCGGCATAGGCCTGAAGGAGGGCTACCGAGAGAGGAAGATAATTCTGCCCGGAAAAACTGTTATTGATCTGGACTAAACCGACTTTGACTTTCTTATGCGCCATGTGTTTTATGCCTTCGAGACCGCATTCATCCTGAAATAAGGCCTATGATCCCTGGCAGACCTCTGATCGCGTTCATGCGTGTTGGCATCATAAAAAATAATCTGTGATCCGTTACTCTCAAAACGAAACGGAACGAACAAGAGTTTCTTCAATCTCGCGCGAATTCTGGATTGATCTTCGGGGCAGGCAAAAAGCAAAAGAAAGCCGCCACCGCCCGCGCCAAGCAATTTTCCTCCTACAGCCCCGGACCGAAGCGCTTGCTGATAAATTTCATCCACATGGCCCGTAGAAATCCGTTTCGAGAGAGTGCGCTTGAGCCGCCAGTTTTCGTGAAGGATTTTACCAAACTCAACCAACCGGCCGCGTCCCATGAGCACGGAAAGCGCTTCTTCTACCATATCGAACATTTGGGACAACTCTTTATTCTTTTTTGATAGATTGGCGACCTGGTGTTTGGCGATTTCATGGGAATTGCGGGAAAGACCCGTAAAATAAAGCATAAGATGCGATTGAAACTCCAGCAGGCGGGCCCGGTCCAAGATCACGGGCTGAATGGAAAACTCTCCGTCCCTGGCAAAATCAATTTTATTAAAGCCGCCGAACGCTGTCGCCACCTGGTCCTGAACACCGCCTGTTTCCTCCAAAATTTCGCGTTCGATCTTGATCGCTTCGCGGGCCAGCTGCATCTTGGTCGGCATTTTTCGCTGCAACCCGTGGACGGCGTGAAGCAGTCCGACGGTGAAGGCGGAGCTTGAACCCAACCCGGAACGGGCCGGCAAATCACCGTCGTGATGAATCTCCAGGCCTTCTTCCACCCCCAGATACTTCAGGGCAGCCCAGGCGGCCGGGTGCTTGATTTCGTCATTACGGCGGACACACTCGATTTTGGAATAAGCGACACGCGTCTTATGCTCAAAAAAAGGCGGGAGGGCCCGGCAGGAAATATAGCAATATTTGTCAATCGTCGAGACGAGAACGGCTCCTCCATTCTTCCGGTACCATCCCGGATAATCGGTACCTCCTCCAAAAAAGGAAATCCGATATGGTGTTCGGCTGATAATCATGACGTTTCCTTAGGGAGTCGTGACGTACGACCAGAATAATGCTTAAACATCAAAAAGGCCCTTTGAATTTTGTGGCGAGAACCGGAATCTCGCCTTGCGGAACATCGCATCCCAGCATCTCACACACTACGGTCACAATTTTTTTTGCTTCGGGATAAAAAGCCTTTTCAAGCGGTTTGCTGACCGGGCAAGGCACGTGCTCATTGCCCATCCTGCGGATCGGGCTCTTGAGCGCGTCAAAAGCTTTTTCCGCCACCAAAGCCGCTATTTCGGCGCTAACGCCGCAGGTTGTCCACCCCATATCCGCGATCAAAAGTTTCCCCGTTTTTCTGACGGAATTTAGAATCGTCTCCTCATCCAGGGGTACCAAACTGACGGGATCCACAATTTCAACGCTGATCCCCTGCTCCTCCAGATATTCAGCCGCCTTCAAACATTCAACCACCATGTATGAATTCGCCACCAGAGTCAAATCGTTTCCTTCCTTGCGCACCACGGTTTTGCGAAAAGGAAATTCGTAATACCCCTCAGGCACCTCTCCTGTGATATCGTACAAAAGCCGGTGTTCGATCATGACCACGGGATTGGGATCAAAAATGCTCGAAAGGAGCATTCCTTTGGCGTCATAGGGCGTGGTGGGCATCACCACCTTGATGCCGGGCACATGCATGAAGAAAGACTGAAGACTCTGAGAATGCTGCGCTCCTTGTCCCCATCCCCGTCCGACCACTGAACAGACCACCATGGGAACGGACATTTGGCCGCCGAACATATAATTCCATTTAGCGGCAAGATTCAAAAGCTGGTCCATCGCCAGATAGAGAAAATCAGCCCGGATGTGGATATGAACGGGCTTCATTCCCGCCAAAGCGGCTCCGATGGCGACTCCCGTCATAGCCCCCTCAGCGATAGGGGTATCAAACACCCTCTCGCGGCCGAACCTTTCCACCAATCCCCGTGTGCTGCCAAAGATGGCCTTATGGTCATCGACACCAATGCCCATCACAAAAACCGACGGGTCTTTTTCCATGGCAACGGTCAGAGCGCTATTAAGCGCCTGGCCATAGGTCATGATAGCCATTTCTCTCCTTGTAAAGGTCGTCGTGCAGGCCGGAGGACTCAGGGAAAGGGCTTTGTTCCGCAAAATCAACCGCCTCGTCAACCTCTTTACGAAAATTTTTATCCCAATTTCCGAACGATTCTTCCGTCACCCCGAATTTTTTTGCAAGAGCAGATTTTATTTTTAGCAGCGGATCGTTCTTTAAGGCATCATCCAGCTTTTCATGCTCCCGATAAAGTTCTTGATGATCCCTGCCGGGCCCCACATGCTCATAAATTCTGTAGGTGGTGAATTCGAGGAGCATGGGCTCCCCGCCGCTTCTGATTTTTTCAACAGCCCCCTTGACCGCTAAATACACCACCCAAGCGTCATTGCCTTCAAACCGCTTGCCCTCCAACCCCAGACTTTCACCGTAGCGGGATAATTCCGTCTGCTTATGCCGGTCCGAAACCCTGGAATGGACCGCGTAATTGTTGTTCTCACAAATATAGAGAATGGGAAGTTTCTTCAAAACCGCAAAGTTCACACTCTCAAAGAAAACACCTTCATCCACCGCGCCGTCTCCAAAAACAGATGCCACCACGCGAACCCTTCCCTGCAGGGCGGAAGCCAGGGCATCTCCCGTTGCAACGGGAATCGTACTGGCCACGATCGCAGAACACCCCATCAAGCCGACTTCAGGCGCCACCACATGCATGGATCCGCCTTTCCCACGGGTACACCCGGTATCCTTGCCGTAAAGCTCGGCAAAAAGCTTTCTCAAATTCCCGCCCCTCGCAATATAAAGCCCATGTCCGCGGTAAGTGCCATAGATGTGGTCCTGGGGCCCCAAAGCCAGGCAAACGCCGGCCGAAATCGCTTCCTGCCCGATGCAAAGGTGGATGGGGCTTTGAATTTTGTCGGAAGGATAGATCTCTGCGATTTTCTCTTCAGCCAGGCGGATCTTAAGCATGGCCTGATATAGCCGGCTCAAGGTCTCCTGATTCAATTCATCGGAAGTCAAAACAGTAGAATTCATAGTTTAAATGTTTGCGTATTGATTCCTCTTGAGAATGCGGTAAGCCTGAATGAGCTCCTTGATGCCTCTCCGCAGAGGAAAAACAGGCTTAAATCCGGCTTTTTCAATCTTCGCGTTGCTTACGATGTAATCGCGCTTGTCAGGGTCTTCCCCGATCTCTGCTTCGGTAAAATAAAAGTCCGGAAGCTGCTTCTGAATTTCCTCGCATAACTCCTTCTTGCTGATATTGCAGTCGGACAAACCTACATTATAAGGTTCATTCTTCATGCGGTCAAAGTGAATGAGGCCGTGAAGAAAAGCCCGCGCGATATCGCGCACGTGAATATAGTTTCTTTTAAAGTGGGCCTCAAAAAGCACCAGAAACCGATCATTAACCGCGCGATAAACAAAATCATTCACCAACAGATCCAAACGCATCCGCGGACTGACTCCGAAAGCCGTGGCCAGCCGCAAAGTGATACTGTTTCCAGCATCCAGGATCGCTTTCTCAGCCTCCACTTTCAATCGGCCGTATAAAGAAATGGGGCGCAAGGGTGTTTTCTCATTGCATTCCTTCCCGGGTTGTCCGATGCCATAACCGCTGTTCGTGGTGGGAAAAATTACTTTCTGCCGGCGGCTCCGGAGCTTTAGGATTAGCCGGACCGCATCAAGGCTGACGGATCTTGCCTCGGCCGGAAATTTGTCGCAAAGCGGCGCGCCGGTGAAACAGGCCAGAGGAAATATAAAATCCGCCTGCTTTAAATGTTCAGAAAGCAATTTTTTGTCGCGGGCATCGCCGCGCACCACCGTCAGATTTTTATGATAGCAAACATCAAGAAGAGAGGTTTGATTGTAAAGAAAATTATCAAGCGCAGTAACCTTATAACCTTTTTGGAGAAGCTGGGGAACCAAAACAGATCCGATGTACCCTGCCGCCCCAGTCACTAAAACATTCATGACAGGACCTCCGAACGTTCCGGGGCCGAATGGGCCGACCGGCGTTCATGAGCGGATCGCTTCCGGGGCTTTCTGCCGTTAACCCGAAGCACGATGGACCTTTTCTTCCGGAAAAAGAAAATAACTGCCGCCGTCAGGATGCCGAAAACACCCAGGGCAAAGATACCCCATCCCAAACCACGAGGCATAATAAACAGCGCCAAAAGACCAAAAAGCGACTGAATGGCCCACAAAAAAAACACGGCTCCCCTTTTTCCAAGCCCCAACCGCATGAAGCGGTGGGACAAATGATCCTTGCCTGCATAGTCAATCCACTCTTTAAAATTCCGCACCTTGTCTTCCTTAATCCTCAGAACAGTGATCAAAATCATGTCAAGAATCGGAACTCCCAAAATCAAAATGGGCGCCGCCATGGTTACGGACCAATGATAGGACCATTCGCACATCACAGCCAGACTGGCCAGCGTAAATCCGAGAAACGTGCTTCCCGCATCACCCATAAAAACATAGGCCTTTCTGAGATTAAACAAAAGAAAACCCGCCGCCGCACCGGCCAGAGACATAGAAAGGTAAATAAGCCAGGCCTGATGCGTGCTCTCGCCCACCACCGCGATGGTAAAGCTGGAAATCATCACAAGCCCGGCCGCAAGGCCGTCCATATTATCCAGAAAATTGACGGCGTTCGTAAGCCCGATAACGCCCAGTACTGTGAAAAAGGCGTCTAAAAAAATATTCTGAAAAAGATGAAGAATCACGCCGTATTTAAACATCATAATGCCGCAGGCAATCAACTGCCCCGCAAGCTTGACCGAGGCGCGCAGATGAATCCAATCATCCATCAATCCTATGGCAAAAATAAGCGAGGAGGCAACAAGAACGCCCTTCAGCATTTCGCTTAAATCCATCAGGTAAAGGGAACCGATCACAAAAGCAATGTAAATGGCCAGGCCGCCCATCCGCGGCACCGGCTTGGTGTGAATACCGTGCGCTTTCGGATGATCAAGAATCCCGAGGCGAAAGGCCAGTGCCCGGATTATCGGAGTGAGAAATGCCGCTATTAGAAAAGCGAAAAAAGCTATATTTAGATACCTTTGCATAAAACCACCTGGTTGAAATCAGACTGGGTCCGTGCACTCTGCATGATTTGGCAGACGTGGCCGCACTCTTCCACGGTCAAAGACGGAAAAATGGGAAGCGAGCAAGCTTCCGACATGGCGCGGATAGTCGCGGGAAACAAGGTATCAGCATGATTGAAATACCGGTGCAGCGGCTTAAAAACCGGCCTCTTAGCTTCCACGCCACCGGTTTCAAGATTTTTCATCAAGGCTTTCAACTTCTTCGGAATCCGGACAACGTAGCGGTAATAAACATGATCCCGGTTCCCCTCCTGCGGCAGCATGAATCCCAGGCCGCGTAAATTTTGGTCATATTGTCCGGCAATTTGACGCCGGCGCTCAATGAAAAAAGGCAGTTTTTTCAACTGCTCGATGCCCATGGCGGCCTGAATCTCCGTCATTTTGGAATTGGTCCTGAGCCGAAACGTTTCCTTTTTATCATAATCTCTCAAATCTCGCAGCGTATCCGCCAGCTTCTTCGAATCGGTGAGAATTATCCCGCCTTCACCGGTCGTAATCATTTTTGTGGCATAAAAGGAAAAAATACTCATCAGACCAAAGGTTCCGACTTTTTTCTTTCCAACCGACACACCCAAGGCCTGCGTGCCGTCCTCAATCACCGGAATGCCGAGACGTTCAAAGGCCTCCATGTCCGCAGCGCGGCCGAATAAATGTGGAACTACGACAGCTCTGGTCTTTTTCCGGATCTTTCCGGTGGCATCCCGTGCTGAAATATTGAAATCATCAATCTCTATATCGGCAAAAACAGGCGCGGCCCCAAGCCCCACGACAGGATGAAGAAGCGCCGCGCAATTGTAACTCGGGATAATAATTTCGTCACTCTTGGAAATACCAAGCGCAAGAAGTGAAAGATAAAACGCGGAGGTTCCGGAACTCACGGCCACAGCGTAACGCCGCCCCGTAAAAACACAGAAGGCCTTTTCAAATTCTTCCACCTTTTTGCCCTGCGCAAGCTGAAGTGAGTCCAGCACCGCGCAGCAAGCCCGCTTTTCCTCTTCCCCAAAAGTAGGGCGCGAGTGCGGAATCATGCAGCTTCTCCGGCCTTGCTGGTAAAGTGCTTGCCCTGCATTAGAATATCAAGGCTCTTGGGTCCGCAATTTAAAAGAAGGTCCACGACCGAAAGTTCGGGAACAAACCCAGCTTCGGGATATGCCTGGGAATACTCCGGACATTCGAAATGCTGATAAAGCACCTCGATACCCTCTTTAGCAAACAAGGATTCGTCCAGATATTCCTGCGCCGCAAAAGCGCCCGTGAGATACGCCTTGGCGCCCAAATCTTTGCAAAGCACGGCCAAGCGGTCTGTTGCCTCGCCGCGCAGATTGATCTCCGAACTTCGAAGAATTCTAGTCTGAATCCCCAGGGCTTTCACCAGATAAAAAAAGATTTCGTAATTCAAGTCGTTTAGCTTTCCCCATTCCGTTTCATACATTTTTTTAAAAAAAATCTCATGCTCCCCGAAATAAGGGGCCTTGCGGTAACCATTGAAAAAATTGCCCCAGTGCTTTCGCTTCCACGGCTGTTTGTTGTCGATCCTGACCTCGTTCAGCACCTGGCCAAAATGATGGTAAACCGGCACGGTCAGGCAAAAAGCCCCCTGCGAAGTCTTGATCTTGTTGCGGTTCTGCCAGCCGTTTTTATTGAACTGGATATTGTCCAGGACTACGAAAACATCCGCGGCTGCGATTTTGTGAATGTAGCGGAGCCAGGGAAGATAATGCAGTTGATGGGCCGCGACGATCATGTGAGAAAGCGGTGGCACATAAAGGCCTCCGCCGCTTCCACGGAAACTTCGCGACCGCGGACGCGCGAAATCCATTCCACGTTTTCCGCGCTGCAGTGGTGGATCCCGCTCCTGACCTGCGACTTGTAGCAGGAAAGCGCTTTCAGTTTGAGGTCCAGATAATCCGTGATATCCACATAAAAATTGGGATGAAATTTTTCGCGTTCAAGACTCCAGGCCAGGGCCGGGTATTCGCAGGAAAGGACGATTTTCTGAAACGGCTTGACGCCCGGCAAACTGGGGCGGCACGCGGTGAACCCGGCGCGGAAAACCGCCTCATGGTCCTGATTGTAGGAAATGGCGGGTAAAATGACCATAGTGGGTTTGATTTTATCCATCGCGAGCCGGCAATCTTTTTCAAAAACGTTGATGAGCTCTTTAAGCGGCATGGCGTCCAGTTTCAGGTGGACCTCCGAATCATTAAACACCAATTCGTAATCGTCCACATTAAGCGTCTTCATGGCCGCTTCAAACTCTTCGTGCCGGGTTTGGCCCGTCACATACGCATATTTTTTCACGTTGTAATGGTGCACATCACCGGCGGACACGGCAATCACAAACACCTTCGAACCGCAGGCCTTTAACTTCGCAATCGTTCCCGAGCAGCCAAACGCCTCATCATCAGGATGCGGGGCAATCACCAGGCAACGCTGATTCTTGAATAATGCGCTATTTGCTGCTGCCATCTTCTCTCCTTGTATGCTTGGATAAATAAGGAATTAACGTATGTTTACGGCGGGAGACATCTGCTCTTGGAACTCCGCGATCACCATTTTTAGGAGATCCTCGAGCTTGATGGTCGGATTGAAACCTACCAGTTCGCGAGCCCTGGTGGTGTCAGGCACCCGCCTCTGCATATCCTCAAATCCTTCCTCATACGCCTCATCATAAGGGATATGAACAATTTTTGAAGTGCTTTGCACCAGGGCAATGATTTTCCGGGCCAGCTCATTGATGGTGACCTCGGATTGATTGCCAAGGTTGAAAACCTTTCCCACAGCATCCGGATGTTCCATGAGCCGAATCATACCGTTCACCGCATCTTTGACATAAAGAAAGCACCGGCTCTGCTCGCCCGTGCCATACACGGTGATATTTTCGCCTTTCAAGGCCTGTTCCACAAACCGGGGAATCACCATGCCGTAATGCCCGGTTTGGCGAGGTCCCACGGTGTTGAAAAGGCGCACAATCACAGTCGGCACTTTCTTTTCTCTCCAGTAGGTGTACGCCAAAATCTCATCCACGGCTTTAGAGGTGGAATAACTCCAGCGGGACTTGAGAGGCGATCCCAGGATGCGGTCATCATCCTCCTTGAGGGAGGCACTGGTATTTTTTCCGTAAATTTCCGAGGTGGAGGTGATGAGAACTTTTTTATGGTACCGGTAAACCGATTCAAAGACAATTTCACTGCCCCGGATATTAGTCATCAGGGACCGGAGGGGATCTTTGACAATAAGCTGAACGCCGACGGCTGCGGCCAAATGAAAAACCCAGTCTGCGCGCTCCACAAACTTGTCCACCAGAAATTCGTTCAAAATATCGCCGATGCCAATATGAAAATTGGGATTCTTTTCAAGGTGGGCAATATTCTGCAACCGGCCGGTGGAAAGGTTGTCGAGAATGGTGACCTCATGGCCCTGTTCTAGCAAGGTTTCAACCAAATGACTGCCGATAAACCCCGCACCGCCCGTGACCAATACTTTCATAGGGGTGCTATTATAGCACAAAATTTTTAAAGTATAAGCGAATTTTAACTCTCTAACTCTAGCCCCCCTTGGGGCTTAGCGCTAAGCTCAGAAGAGTATTATAAAGATACTGAGCCACGAACCGGTTTCCTGCCACGGTGTAGTGACCGTTGAAGAAGTGCTTAAAATCCTGAATTGAAAGCCGTCGTAATTCATCCACCAGATCCACCAAGAGAATGCCGCGCGCATTCATTTCCGCTTTGAGCCACATCCGAAATTCGTCCGTATCATCCTGGTAGTAATCTTTGTCAATGGGAAGAAAAACCAACACCAGCTTCCCTTTCCTTTCCTGGACCAGACGGTTCAAATCGTCAAAGACAGCCAGGGAAATGTCTTTCACCTTTTCAAAACTAGTCCCGGGATCAGGACTCTGGCCTGGAATAAACCTTTTTAGCAACCCGGCCAGTAATTCATACATCCGGAGTCCTCTGGCCAGCTGAAGGATCTCACGCCATCGCCGTTCAAAAAACAAAGATTCTGGAACAGGCACATTTTTAACCTTAATCCGGCCATCCTGAAGCAAGAGAACCGGCTTTTCGTACACGCCGTGGTATCTTGTGCTCTGCATCCGTTTAAAATCATCCGCAATAAAGGCGAAAATATGAACCTGGTGATCAAGACGCAACCCGTCTCTTTCGTAACGCAGGTAGGCCTGGTCAACACCATACCCGCCCTGCGCCATATTGACGACTTGAAGACGCCAATCCAGCGCCGCAAGCTGAGCCGGCCAGGTATGGTCATCATCCACGCCCTGCCCCTGCGTGAAGGAATCACCTGAACAAATCACACGAATTTTACCCGGCGGCACTTCCTTAGTAAAATTTTCCGAATTCCGGAATGACTGCGCGTTGGTGCGGAGGTAAACTCCCGGTCCGTACATATTTCTTTCCTGAAAATTTGGTTTATTGATCCAGCCGAGAAATTCATCGTACTGCGCCGTGATGCGATCCCCGCGGGTACTGTCCGTTGTGAAGCGCAAAGCAAAACTCGACAATCCTTCGAGGATGATGATAAAAAATGCGGCCTCCGCCAGGAGCACCAGACATGCTTGGATAAATTTTCCGATGCTTTTCATGCTGTTCTCGCGGACAATTCACGGTAAAGGCGCTCGATTTTCTCGACCATCGAATCTTCCGTGAATCCTCCCAAAACCTTCTTTTTGAGCGCCTCTCCCAAGCGGCGAGCCGTGTCCCGATCCGTGAGAAGCCGCACCACAGCGCCGGCGATTTCCTTTTCATTGCGCGGAGTCACCAGCCAGCCGGTTTCATGATGGTGAATAAGATCGGGAATCCCGCCCACATTGGAGCCGATCACCGGCTTGGCGTAAAATCCCGCCTCCACGATTACGCGCCCCATCCCTTCATTCAGCGAAGGGACGACCAAAACATCCAGCAGGGCAAAATATTCCGCCACCTCTTCTTTTTGGCCGGTCCAGGTCACATGCTCGGACAGGCCCAAATCCCGGATCCTCTGTTCAAGAAAAGAACATTCCTCACCGTCGCCCACGATCAAAAAATGAATATCCGGGATTTGCTTGTAAATCAGCGGCATAGCCTCCACAAAAAAACGGGGCCCTTTGATCGGCGCCAAGCGGCCGATAAAAGCCACGAGTTTTGCTCCGGCCGGGATTCCCAGCACGCGCCGCAACTCAGCCAACCGTTCCGCAGGAATTTCGCCAAACTTTTTTTCATTCACGCCGCTAGGAATCACATGCCACATTTCCGGGGTACCGACTCTAAGCTCCAAGTGTTCTTTTTTTTCCGCTTCCGTCAAGGCAATCAGACCGTGGCACCAGCCCGCGGCTATTCTTTCCATCAGGAGAAAAAATTTTTCCTTGGGGGGAGAAAAATAGCTGTGAAAAATATGGCCGTGCGGCGTGTGAATAATTAAAGGCACCTTGCAAAGAAAGGCGGCCAGACGGCCAAGAAGCCCCGCTTTCGAAGTGTGCGTATGAACCGTGGAAAAACGGCCGGACTGAATCAATCGAAAAAGTTTAATCACCGCCTTCCCGTCACTCACCGGGCTGATTTCCCGGACCAGTTCGGGAAGGATGAGAACATTCAGTCCCTGTTCAATGGCTTCGGTCAGGATCTCGCCTTCCCGTCCCCAGCTTGGGCCGGTGATGAGAGTGACCTCATAATTCAGCTTTTTAAGGTAAGCGGCGGTGGCAAGGGTGTTCTCCTGCGCTCCTCCCCGCGTCATGCGGGTAATGATTTGGAGAATGCGCGGCCGGTCCGGGGCCAGTGCCTGTTTTCCCGCCTTTTTTCGCTGGCGAAGCACTGCCCGTTCCCTTAGCGAGGGCCAGGAAAAGTACGAGGCCTTTTCCGGATTCTGCGGCACAAACTCGGCTTTTCCTTCTTCCACCAGTTTCACGGCCCTGGCCATGAGGGCGGTTCCAAGCCAGAGGGCACGGTCATACAAACTTTTCTCCGTGTCCAGCGAATGAACCACAATTTTTCGCTGCAAAACAATCGCTCCCCGGTCAAGTTCCGGAACCACGGCGTGAACTGTCACGCCGATTTCCTTTTCCCCGTGGTAAAGCGCCCAGAAAATGGAATCCAGGCCTGCATACTGAGGAAGTGCGGAAAGATGCAGATTAAGGAAACCAAGGCGGGGTATAGCAAGAATGTTGGGACGGATGCGCCGGGTATTGGTCAGAACACCAAGATCAGGCCGGACTTCGCGCAAAAGCCGTTCCGTGTCCGGGCCGTTATGGTCACCCACCCAATGCAATGTAAGCGGATAATCCACGGCCAGCTCTTGAATGGACCAATAAGCCGGATTTTTGAACCTTCGACCCAGAAATTTGCGGAGGTAAAAATGGGTGCGGATTTTAACCGCCTCGGCAAGTCTTTGAAAAAGAAAACCCGGACCAAGTTTAAGAAGGGTCAGAATCCACCGGCCTTTGCGGGAACCCGTAATTGCGCGGCTTCGTTTTTCAACGAAAACTGTGACCTCATGCCCGGCCTGCAAAAGCCGCCAGGCCATTTGCGCTCCCGAAGGCCGGGAGGAACGGGTCAACAGAGTAATCCGGAAACTCATCCAGAGGGCCCTCCTGAAAAAGGAGCGCCGGATGCGGTGCCGGATAAGGGACTGCTTTCAAGCAGGCCATAATTTTTTATATGCCGATAAGCCATAAGGAAATATAACAGCAGCAACCCATAAGTCTGACAGCCAGTCACAAGAAGCCAAGGCCCATGCTGAACAAACCTCAACGAACTCCATTTCACACTAGGAAAGGCAAGCATCAAATAACAAGCCATGACAATAAATGGACGTTTTTGTTCAGGATAACCATCCGGTTCAAAAAAGAAAAAAGAAAGTGGGATCAACAGCCATGGGAAATAATGATCAAACGATTGTGGAGAAACCAAGAACCCCGTGACAAGCCAAAAAGAAAGATTGAAAACTACCGGCACTTGCTTATACCTCACAGTCAAAAAAATGCCTATCGCCAATAGAAGAGCTGTGCTCAATAAAGACAGCATCCGTGCCGTGTCCGGCATATAAATCCATGGAACATGTTCTTGAAAACTAGGATCTGTTGCAAAAATCCTCTGGAAAAAGGCGGGCAGGCTCTGATTGGACCACCAGGCAGGGGCATAGACTTGTTCCATGACTTCATGGACAAAATCCAGATGAACGGCGAACCCAAATAAAAGCAAACTGATGAGGGCTAACAACACGCTCGATACCAGTCCTGCGAAGAACGGTTTCCAGCGGTGTCTTAAAAGAAGACCGACAAATACAATCCCCAGAAATGGCTTTATCAAGGAAGCGACGGAGAATAAGAAACCAGCTAAAATTTCTTGCCCTCTGCTAAGGGCCGCCATCGCTGCAATCAGCAGGCATAAAATAACAATATTGACCTGGCCATTGTCTAAGGACCTCATGAGGGGAACGAAGGCCAAAACGAACAAAACCATACCCGCAACGTTCTCCAAGTTTCTTTGCACACGCCGGAGCCCCAGTAATAAAATTATCGAAAGCCAGGCGAGGAGAAAATTAAAAGTCAACCACGCAACCTTGGCGGCCGAAAAATCCAAAGAAACAAAAGGCGCATAAAGCAGTAGTTCAATGAGCGGGAAATAACCTGAGCCATTCCGGTCAATACCGAGTTCCGGATCGACCGTGCGTCGTTGGGACGGGGGCGCAAGATAATTATAAGGATTTTGTCCACGCAAAAGATCTCTGGCAGTAATATAAGGGACCCGAAATTCAATAAAAGACCGGGTGTCATTAATTACACGGCTTAAGGGGATTGCATAACCTTTCAAAATAAAAAAAAATGATACGGCAACCGCTCCCACAACCACCCAGGATTGGCGCTTTACTGCAGCAGACACAAAATTCTCTCTTTACTTTTGAATTGACGCATTATTCCTTGCAAAGATACCGGTAGCAGCTCTCGGCATAAACGTCCCAGTTAAAGTTCTGGCATACCCAGTCCAATCCATTTTGGCCCAATTGGCTTGCTTTATCCGGATTCGACAGAAGATAAATGACTTTAGCCGCAATATCTTCCGGCGACTCCGGGTTTACCAGGAATCCGGTGATGCCGTCCTGAACCGCTTCCTTCACGCCGCCAGAATTTCCTCCCAGCACCGGTTTTTTACAGGCATTGGCCTCAAGATACACAATCCCGAATCCTTCAAGGTGCCCCCCTGCGGAAATTTCCCGGCTGGGCATGAGAAAAATTTCGCAGGCATTATAAAGTCGGACCAGATCGTCCCCGCTTAGCTTGCCCATGAATCGGACATAATTCTCCACCCGCAGACGCGCAACTTCCGTGCGCAGCAGGGATTCATCCTCCCCTATTCCCACCACGCAATAAAGAACATCGGGAAACTTTTGGATAATTTCCGGCAAAGCCCTGAATACCTGATCTTGCCCTTTGCGCTGCACCAGACGGCCGACGCTAAGAAGAATCCTCCGGCCGGCCAATTGATTCCGGTTCAGAAAATCCTGCGGCACGGGACAGGGCCGGTAGCGGGTTAAGTCCACTGCGGGATACAGAACTTCGATTTTTTTGTCCCGGACGCCGAACTCGACCAGACGTTCCTTCACCAGGCGGCTGCAGCAGACAATTTCTTTAGCCCGGCGGTAAATCTGAAGATAAAGCCAGCGCGCCGGAGGATTGGCTTTTACCTTCTCAAACTCATAACCGTATGCAAACAGGACATATTCCAACGATTTTATCCAGGAAAGCAGCCAGGCAATAACGCCGCCATACGCGATATTCATGGCAAATATTTTTTTCACGTTGTAGCGCAAAACCACCCAAGGCATACAAAGAAAAATAGGCACAAACCGGAGATACCCCCATTCATAGCCCGGGACGCGGAAAGCGCGGTAACGCTCGGCCGCATCCAGTTCGCGCGCCCCCTTGTCCCGGGGGCCAATGACCATGACCGGATGCCCGGCATTCGCGAGCCGGGTGCTTAATTCTCTGGAAATCGTACTCACGCCGTCCGTGTGGGGCGGAAAATCCACGCTCACCAGTAAAATAGGATCCTGCTTGCCAGTGTCCCGCCTTCCGGACAAAACCCAATGATTGAACCATCGGACAGTTTTACGGATCCACGGCAGGTCAAAAAGTACCAGCAAATCCAGTGCGCCGTTCAGCTTAGCGCGCAGGGTAAAGAGCGTGTCGCTCGCCTCTACCCCTATCCGTTTGATGGCATAAAGATCTGTTCCAATTCCATTGGTACCGAAAATCTTGGAAAATGCGGCTTGGTAACCCGCCTGTTCCACATAGAATTTTGTCCGCGCATCAAAGTCCAGACAGGTCCCGTAGGGAAATGAAAAATATTCCGCGCTGCGGCCGGTTTCCTGCTCGATCCTTTGTTTGGAATCCGCCATTTCGCTCTCCAGGACTTCCACGGAAAGTTCGCGCAACCGGAAGTGAGACTTCCCATGAGAGCCGAACTCCATCCCCAATGCCGCCATTTCCCTTACTTCACTCCAATGGAGGAGCCTATTCCCCTCGAGCGCGTCATCCTCCAGATGGGTCGCGCGCCGGTCATCTCCTTCTCCGGCGGTTAAAAGAAAAAATGCGGCTTTCAGTCCCTTCCTTAGAAGCACGGGCAAGGCAACCTGATAATTGTCAAAATAACCGTCGTCAAAAGTGATGGCCACGGAACTCCGGGACGGAAACTCGTTTTTCCGGAGAAATGAGACGGCATCTTTGAGAGAGATTGGATCATAATGCGTCCGGATAAAATCAAGTTGCTTCTCAAACATTGCGTGATTCACACTCATATCGCCGCCGGCCCCGCTTTGAACACTGTGATAAAGCAGAATTCGAATATTCCGATTTTTGCCGAGCACTTTGGACCAAAATGGCAAAAGCATGCAGTATCCGAAAATCGCCAGTCCATAGAGAACCGCTCTCTTAAGAATGACACGCAACTCCGCGCCGGGATTTTTTGATTGCATGGGATCATCCTTAACCGCACGAAGAAGAAAGCTTGGCCCCGCTAAAATTCTCCCCGCACTTAGGAAACTCAGCGCACGCGCTGCTTGAAAAATCAAGGCCTTGACAATCGTCATGAGGCCGCGAAAGGAAAGGACTTGATAAGGGTCGCCCTGGGTCGGCCGGCTGTTGAAAATCCGGATATCCGAGAAACCGCTGCCGGCAAGAAGCCGCCGCATGGCCTCCGGGCTGTAATTGACGTTGTGAAAGACAAAAGGCTCGCGTTTGAGCCCCAATTTTTCCAAAAAGGGCCGGAAGGCGGAAAAAAGGCGGTAAAGAAAAAGATGAAAGGAGGCATTCGGTGTCCGCGCGAGGAGTAATCCTCCCGGGGCCAGCCAGCGGCAGATCTTTTTAATGACCAAGTCAGGATCCGGGAAGCAGTCGATCACATTCCACAGGGTGATCACATCAAAATAGCCAGGAGCGAAATCCGCGTCTTCCAGGGATTGGTTTACCAACCGGGCACCCATCCATTCCCGGGCTTGTTCACACGCCTCCGGAGATGGCTCAATCCCCCAAACCTCCCATTTCTCTTCCTGAGCCGCTTTAAGAAAATGTCCATGCCCGGAACCAATGTCAAGAATCCTTCCCTGCTTCCGGTAAGGAGCACACTCCCGAAGCGCTTCCTCGTAAAGAATGTGTCGGGCTTCATGGATCGAGCGCGTGCGGCCGGCAAGCTCCTGATAATAATCCTTGGTATAAAACTCAAGATTCTCCTGAACCGAGGGCATGGGCTCTCGCCATAGAAGCCCGCAGAATCCGCACCTGGCAAAAGATAACCCCTTTAATATCAAAGGCTGAGGATCCAATTGCTTGCGGCACGCAAGACAGCGTTTGCTTTTTCCGGAATGCATCTCTTGTTTTATTCGGGGTTCTTCAAGTTTTTCCACGAGAATCTCTAGCTGTTAGAATCAACGGGTGACCAGTCTTTTCGAAACCAAACATATCCCAATTTTTTGAACAGCTCGGAAAATTCTTCGACTTTGAGCCAGGAAGTCAGTAAAAGATAAAAAGCAAGGGCACAAAAGCCCAACACCATGAGCCCGGCCAGGGAGATCGCCTGAGGAAAGGCCATCCACTCTGAAATCGACCACCGGTTTAAAATCCAGCGGGACAAAAAAAGTGGCACCGATGCGGCCGCAAGTTTAAGCGCGTAAAAATACAAATTTCTCCAGCCGCCCATGAAAGGAGTCCCGCGAAAAAAAAGGGGGTAAAAAATAAGCCAGTTGATGACGAGTGCCAGTGAAAAACTGAACGCCAGGCCCTGATAATCCCATTTCGCACTGAGAAAATAAGTCAACCCATAGGTAAGAATGGCGCGGATTCCACAAAGTCCGATAGCCGGCCGCGTTTTCCGGATAGCCAGCAAAGACTGGGTCATGAAAAGATCCGCATAGAGGGCAAACGTGGCCCATCCCAGGCAGGCCAGCGCATTGGCGATCCGTCGCGTCCCTTCGATGGAAACGCCACCGCCTTGAAAAAAGAGCACGGAAAAGGGACGCGCAAACGCAGTCAAAAGAAAACCCAAGGGAATCAAGATAAAAAAGGATCCGCGGAGAGTTTTAAAAAAGGTTTCCCTGATATTTCCGGTTAAAGCATCATTGGCCTGTTTCGCCATGGATGGAAAAACCGAAACCAGAACCGTGTGGCTCACCAGCCCCATGGGTACGGTGGTGACGGTCAGGGCAATGTTAAGCGCGGAAATGGTTCCCTCCCACATGCCGGATCCGAAACGGTTCAAGATGAGAAGCGGAATTTGCTGCAAGCTCCAGATCATTCCCAACGGGACTAGAATCTCAAGCAACTTCCGCAGCCACAAGCTCTGAAAAGAAAATTTTAGCGGAAAAAAGGGTTCTGCCCGGCAAAAATAAAACGCCTGGGCCACGAAAGCGGCGAAGGCCCCAAAAACCGCTCCCCATGCCGCGCCATAAATACCCCAAGTCCGCCATCCCAGAAACATGATCCCAATCATCACCGCCGCATCCACCACGCCCGACGAGGCTGCAAACGCCTGGTGGTCAAAATAGCTGTTGAGCGCCTTAAAAAACGAACAAAGACTGATAAAGATGACCACAAGACTTAAAATCCGGAAAAGAGAGACCGTTAAATGCTGTTCCGGAGGCGAAAATCCAGGGACCAGCTGGTTCACAAACCATGGCCCGCCCCGATAAGCCAAAGCAACAAACACGCCCGTCATAAAAAGCACTAGCAGAAAAACCTCACCGGCAAATAATCTTGCCGGTTCGGGGCCTTTATCCGCTTTCACTTGTGAGAAAAGGGGGAGAAAAGCCAGAAAAAGGATTCCCTCAAAAAATATGGCCAGATAATAAGGCAAATAACCGGCCGCAAAAAAGGCATCGGCAATTAAGGTAACTCCAAAAAATTTTCCGATTAAAACTTTTTTGACAAAATTGAGAAGTTTCGCGGCTACCAGAAAAGCAAACACGATGACGGCAGAGGTCTTGAAAGCGTGCTCCCCCGCCTTTTTCATGGCACCATCCCCGCGGGTACCTGTCTCAAGCGGGCCAGCACAACACCGGTCAAGAGCCAGAAAGGAATCGCAACCTTGGCGACAGTCCAGGACACGCATGAGGCACTGTGAATAACAAGAGCAAGGAAGCCAAGAAGCCAGCCCAGCACCATGCCCTGAGTTTTCGGATCAAGACTGCGATACGGAAAAATGAGAAGCTGGCGAATCAAGGTCACGCAAAGATACGCAAAAGCGAGGAGTCCCACCATACCCGTTTCTGCCAAAATCAGCACATATTGAGATTCATAAAAAAGCCGGTGTCTGGAGCCGAAACCTGAACCAAAAAGAAAAAAATATCCAAAATTCCAAAAGACCTGTTCCCACATTCCCCAATTGCCGGCCCAGGAAGAATGGAAGGGATCCGTATCCGTCAAAACTTCGCCCAAGTCCATCAGACGCTCGGCCATCCGGGTCGGAAGCAAGAGCGCCAACAAAACAAACAGGGAGCCGAGAAAGATAATCTTTCTGCGTTCCTTTAAGAAAATGAGAGAAAAAGCCAAAACTCCGGCCAGCGCAAAATAGCTCTTCCTGGAATAAGTCCATATAAAAGGGAAAAATACAAAAACAAGGGCCAGCAGTAAGAGCAACGAATCCCTGCGGCTCGAGGATTTAAGAAATGACCCTAGAAAAAATGCACTCCAAAGGACAAAAAAACCGCCCAAATGATTGGCGTCCCCTTGAAAAGGAAATCGTTCGAAAAGACGGTAATAATTGGGATAAACCGCTTTTGAAAAGGGAAAAAAATGCTCCCAGTAGCCATAACCGGCGGCGGCTATGCCCAAAAGAAAAAAAGCCCGCAAAAATAGGCGCGACGCGCGCTCTGTATCCGCAAGGCGGGAAGTCACCCAGAAAACAAAAAAATACTCAAACCATTTCAAAATATAGAGCATGCTCAGCAAGGGTTTATCAATGGTTCCAAACCATAACCCTGAAATAATGGAAATCTCCGCGGCCACTAAAAAAGCGAGAAAAGCCTTTTCAACCGAAGGGATGCCGGAACCTTTGCCCTTGCTTTTCATCAAGAATGGAAAAGCCAGCGCGGACAAAATCACCAAAAAATAATCCTCCGGCCGGAGGTCGATGCGGGAAAGACCCAGGGAACCCACACAAATCCTGGGAATGAAGATGGCGGAAAAAAGCACGAAAACAAGAAAATATTGGGCCAAGCTCCGGATTCGAGGAAGGGGCCATTCGGAAATGTGAAGATACGGGCGCACAACATGGGAGAACATGCGGTAGATGCGGCTTCCCTCGAGCAACGGACGGTCTGAGGGCCTTTCCATAAGCCATCGCACAATGGCGCTCTGCTTTAAAAGGCTTGCTAAGGAATTCATTAGGAAGTAACGTCCTCGCCCAAAAACTTATAATTCAGGATTCGACCTTCCAGCATATACCTGTCATTAATCAGATAAATTTTGCTCCCGTAGGCCAGGGTATATTTGCCGTAATGAGTGACGCCTGAATCAAGCTCGGCCACAAGAATCTTGGCCGTAACCTTCGCCCATTTTTTTCCAGCATACGCATCTTCTCCGATACGCGTCACTTTCCATTCCAGCTGTCCAAAAACGTTGCGGTATTCTTCCCCGACGGGAAGGACATCCTTCATCCATTGAAGGTCGTCGGGAAGGAGAATGTTGACCTCGGCAAATCTCATCTTGGCTTCCCGCTTGATTAATTGAGAAAAATGGATGGGCTTTATGAAAGTAAAGTAAACGGAAAGAAAGGCCAAAAGAACCAGCAGAATTAAAAATAAGTCAAAAATATTCCACTGCACTTTTTTGCTCTGTTTCATGGCAATAAGTCTTTCAGAGAAGCGTTGGCCAGAGAAATCACGGGATGAGCCTTTTCATGAAGGCGAAACCATATTTCAAGGGAAAGAAGCGCATAAAGCTGGGACCCAAAACGCTGCCGGCCGGCCCGGTGCTCTTCGAGAAGCCAATGGACATACCGGGGATTAAAGTACCTCCGGGACAAACTGTTACTCCCGGTCAAAAACGATTTCGCCAGCGGATAAAGCTCGCGGCTGAACCAGGTTTGAAGAGGAATCGAAAATCCCTGTTTTCTCTGCTTTAAAATCCGGGGAGGAAGCAAATCCTTCATGGCCTGCTTTAAAATGTATTTTGTCGTACGTTGCTTAAACTTTAACGAGTTCGGGATAGAACACGCCAGCTCCACCACTTTATGATCCAGGAAAGGGACGCGGACTTCCAGAGAATGCGTCATGCTCATGCGATCGACCTTGGTGAGAAGATCATCCGGCAAATAGACTTTGCTGTCCCAGTAGAGCAGTTTATCAATGACCGAATCCGCCGGATGGCGGTTAAATACCGACTCCGCAAAATCATGCTCTGCACGGCCCGCGAGCTCTAATTCTTGCAAGACCCAGGGCTCAAAAAGCTCTTTTTTCATCCAGGGCTGAAAACTGCGGGATCTTCTGGCAAAAGATTGAAAGGGCGTTCCCTTGGCGTCGAAAAGAAATCTGCGGATGGCATCAAGAAAACCGTCTTCTCTTAAGGGACGATAGTTTTTCCGTAGAAAAAAGTTCTCCGCAAGACCTCTCAAAGCCGGAGGGAAGCGGCGATACTGTTCAAGCCAAATCTCCTTGCGTGTCCACAAATAACCCCCAAACAATTCATCTCCGCCATCACCCGAAAGCGCGACTTTCACGCCTTGCTTCGCAAATTCGGAGACAAGATAAGTCGGGATGGCGGAAGAGTCCCCGAAGGGTTCATCAAACGCTGCAATGATTTTCGGCAAAAGCCGAAACGCATCAGGGGCGACCACTTTCTCATGGTGCTCAGTGCGGCATGAAGAAGCCACCATCCGGGCATAGGGCAGCTCATTAAAACGGTCCTCCTGAAAACCGATGGAGTAGGTCTTCACAGGCAGTGTGCTCTCGCGGCTCATCCAGGCCACCACCGTGCTGGAATCCAGCCCGCCGCTTAAGAAAGCGCCCACCGGCACATCGCTGATCAGATGCAGCTTCACAGATTCAGCAAGAGTATCGCGGAGCCTCTCTACCCACTCTACTTCCGAGCAATTTTCATCGATTCGATAGGAAAAATCCCAATAAGACTTAACCGTGATATTTCCATTCTCATAGCAAAGCCAATGTCCCGGAGGAAGCTTCTGAATATTTTGATAAATTGTTTCCGGTGACGGGATATAAAGAAAACTGAGATAAGCGCTCAAGGACGGAATAGAAATTTCCCTTTCAACGTCAGGATATTCCAGGATCGCTTTCATTTCTGAAGCAAAAACCAGCGAGCCGTTCCGGTACCAATAAAGAAGGGGCTTGATTCCCACCCGGTCGCGGTAAAGAAGAAGTTTCTGCCTGCGGTCATCCCATAAAGCGATGGCAAACATGCCGCGCAGTTTATGAACAAACGCCTCCCCTTCTTCTTCATACAGATGGACAATCACTTCTGTGTCAGTACGGGTGCGGAAGCGGTGATTTTTCCTGATCAATTCCTCACGAAGCTCGGCAAAATTGTAAATTTCACCGTTAAAGACAGTCCACACATCTCCGGCCTCGTTGGAAATGGGCTGATGCCCGCCCTCAAGATCAATGATGCTGAGCCGTCTCATGCCCAATCCGACATTCCGCTTGATCCAATAGCCCTCATCATCCGGCCCCCGGTGCCGGAGAGAATGATTCATTGAATGCAGGATCTCCGAATCCACCGCGCCTTTAGCCTCAGAATGTAAAATTCCAACAATGCCGCACATAAACTAAGACCGCCCTGCTGTAAGCTTGGTTCCCGCCAACGAAGAATCTTTACCGCTCAAAGCGTGTTCATTCTCTCCCTGCCAAAGAGACAGGTACAAGGCTTCGTACTGATCCAACATCTTCGTGAGCATAAAATCTCTGCGTATCTTTTCGCCAGCATGGTTTCCCAAACGGCCAGCCAACCTGCGATCCTCCAACAAGGTGAGGATGGCCTGAGCCAGAAGCCCGCTTGCCCGCGGTTTTACCAAAATTCCGTCTTCGCCCGTCTCGACGAGCTCCGGAATGCCTCCGACTTCAGTAGCCACAACCGGTTTGGCCATGGCCATGGCTTCCAAAATAACATTGGGAAACCCTTCGATGATAGAAGCCAGCGTAAAAACATCCAGAGCGGACAATATTTCCGGGATATCACTTCGTGAACCTGCAAAGACAATCTGACGGCTTCGGGATATAACGGCCGCGCGAGCCTTCATTTCACTCTGAAGCGGCCCCGAACCCACCAGAAGAAACCAGACAGAAGGATTCTTCTCGAGCACCACTGAGATGGCATCGAGAAGATAGGGATACCCCTTTTCATGAGAAAAATTCGCGACCGTTCCAACCAAAAAGGCGCCTTCAGGAATCCCAAACTCCTGCCGGACGCGAAGGCCGTCGGATTGCGGATTGAAATCGTTCAAATCCACCCCGTTATAAATGGTAAGCACCTGCTCAGGCCGTACGTTTTCCCGCTCCAAAGTCCAGCTTTGAACCGCGCGGGAACAGCAAACAATCCGGTCGGCGAAATAATTACCGAGATTTTCAACCAGCCAGTGCCGTCTCTTTTTCCACTGGGCAATTTCCCGGCGGGAGGAAAGAATCACGGGAACTTTCAAAAGTCTTGCCGGCAGTCCGGCATAAAAATGAAACCCAAAAAGATAGGTGTGAAGAATATCCGAGCGGTTTGCACGCAGCCATTGAAAAATTTTAAAAACCGTCGCGGGATTCCAGCCGGACTTCACATGCAAACAGGTAAAAGGTATATTTTCGCGAAGAACCTGGCCTTTGAGAGGGCCTTCCTGAAAAATGGTCACAATCCGGGTTGGGTAACCGCGCTGCTGAAGGGCAGAGGCCAAGTGAATCACATGCTTCTCTGCCCCGCCAATATTCATGGTGGGAAGGAAATAACAAATGGAAGGTTTGCTCATGAAAGGCTTACTTGCTTGATAATATCGGCAACCGATACGGCCATTTTTTTGACAGAATAGCGTTCCACAACTTTTTTCCGCGCCGCGGCGCCCATTTGCCGCCTCAAATCCCTATCTTCGATAAGACGCGACAATTTGTTCACCCATTCCTCTGTAGTATCGGCTAAAAAACCATCCGCCCCGTCTTCCAGCATTTCGCAATTGGCTCCCGCACGCGAGGCCACGGTCGGAATCCCGGCGGACATATAGGTGAGTACACGGAAACTGCATTTTCCCCGGCTCCAGTCATCGTCCCGAAGCGGCGCTATGGCCACGTCAAAACGTTGAATTTCACTCGCCTCGTTTTCATAGGACCAATCGACAATTTCAACTTTAACTCCGTCCAAATGAAACTCCCGCCCGTGCAGCCGCGTGAGAAGCCTTAAACGGACGGGATAACGGCGTGAAATTTCCCGAAGGGCGTCGGCCGCCAGGGAGAAATAAGTCAGGGCGGTTGACGCCATACCGGCCCAGCCCAACACAATTTCACCGCGGGCAGCCTGAGAATGATTTTCAGAAGGAACGAGCCGGTCCGTATCCACAGGGGTAGGAACCACAAAAACATTTTTGTTATACTTCCGTGCAAGATCCCCCAGATACGGGTTTCCTGCCACGACCGCGCGGCAACGTTGCGAGAGCTTGCCTGCTTGATCCGGATCCTGCATCATTCGGAGAATGGGCCAATCAAATTCCATGATATTGGTTCCATAAACTCTATCATCCAGATCAAAGATAAGCCGGCTCCCGGCCCGTCCAAACATCCGCTCCATGCCGCGGATGTTTGACAAAAGGAGTCCTTTCTGAATAAAAACCACATCGTAATTCCTGCTTCTCAGTGCCCTGGAAATGGAATTCAAAAATTCCGAGGCATACTGAAAAAAATGCGCCCACTTGGAGCGGGAATAATAAAGACGCGAAAACAACGGTTCCGGAAGAGCCGGGATAACCGTGACTTTCATCCCCAATGCCCTGAGAAAGGGGAGGTACTGATAAACCCGGAGACGGCTTGAGGGCATGGTCTCCGGATAAAGCGGCAGGAATAGCACTCGCAAATCCGATTTATTACTGCTCAACTCAATAAATCCTCCCTATCTGCTTCAGAAAATTGACGATATGAAAACAAGCGGAATATTATAACCTAGGGGGTTGGAGAAATAAAACAAATTTTAGTAACCCGCGCTGTTTCTCAGCCGGCTAGAAACAGAACGTCGGACTGTTCTGTCAAGTTGGCTAAGTCAATCTTTTGCCTATAGTTACATAAGCTATAGCACTGGTAACCATAGCGACTTAGGTAATCCCAAAGTTCGGGCATGCGGATGCCCATCAAGCCATTGGCGCGGGGAGTCACCTCACACAGGATGGCGGGACGGATGGCGGTATTTTCGAAAAAATGCTGTAATCCCTTTAAAACAAAAAATTCAAACCCTTCCGTATCAATCTTGATCATCGCAATCCTGCCCAAGGACTTTTCATTTTCACGGATATAGTCATCCAGGCGCACGACCTGGACCTGAATCGTTTCCTGAAAATCATTCTTTCTCATAAAAGTCGGCACCAGGGTATTCCAGCCCACCCAGGTCGATTTTGCAATATCCATATCCTTGATTTCCTTTTTTTCGCCCAGGGCCATCCGGTGGCAGATGATTTTATGTCCGGGATTCTGGGCCGGTAATTTACTCAACCGGTCGAAGTCCCGTGAGGAGGGCTCAAAGCTGTGAACTTGCCCTTCTTTCCCCACAATACCGGCCGCAACCCATGAAATAAAACCGATATTGGCTCCGGCGTCGATAAAGGTATCCCCGGTTTTGAGGAATTTCCTCATGGCTCTGATGGTCAGCGGCTCGTAAGCGTCAAAATACATGATTTTAATCTGCGGGCCGTAATCAAAATCAAATTCGAACTTGACCCCGTTTCTTTCTTTAATGACCGGGGCCTCTGGGGTATGGCCAACCTTGCGCATGGCCTGGGCATACCCTATCTTCAGGAGCGATACCGGATCATTTAGCAGTAAAGAAGCGGCTTTGGAAATTTTTTTCATATTCGTTTAAAAATTTTGACGGCATGCAGCCCTGCCGATATCCCGTCCCATGGACCAAAAGTCTGGACTTCGCGATAATGCTCAAAAAGATACTGGGCCAGTTTACGGTAATGGGTTTCCCCAAAAGTACCCATGCCGAGCTCGGCAGAACGGTAGCGGTTGGAAAGAATGAATAGAGGAGGTCTTTTGGCTTGAATCTGCCGAATCATCTCATCTTCCTCTTTCCCTGAAACCTGCATATGTTCCATGAACATCAGCTCTCGCACAGCATGACGGCGTTCTGACAGAAAGCAATAAAGAGCATCATAAGGAATAGCAAGGATTTGATCCTCTGCCCGGGTATTTTCGATAAGATAATGAGCTCCCTTCTTAATAACCAGTACATTGGACAAAGGCCCGCCCATATAAACCTTTCCATGCGGCAGGTCAAGATAACGTTCTGGAGTGCGCAGGCTAGTGGCCCGCATGATATTTTGAAACGGAAGCCAGAGTACAAAAAAAAGAGTCAGCCATCCTAAAACAATTTTTACCCGCGGCGCAAAAAGAGAGCCCGCCCATTGCGCCAAGAGCCCTATTAAAAGAAACAGCATGGGCAAAAGCCAGAAATCGAAACGTTGGATTCTTCCATCGACAAAATAATCTACGGCATTAGCCAAACCTATTAAGATGGGGACGCTGACAACCCGCAAATAAAGCCTTCTTTCTCGGACTGAAATCTTTTTCCTTCGCAAACCACAAAGTCCAAAGATTACCAAGACAATGAGTGATATCATCGATAAAAGTCTACGTCGGTCCCAAATCAAAAACCACTGGATCAGGTGTTTAACATTGGTCCAAGGAGTCAAGTTCCACCGCTGACGATGCATCTCACCTACCGTGAGAGTGAAACAATGATCCACCTGGCTAAGCGATAGCCCCCTAAGCATCCAATAATAAACTCCCCCGCCTGCAACCACAAAAATCAGCGCAAGGAAAAAAATATGCCGCAGCCTCCTGCCAAGGGCAACGGCCTCTCCTTCCAGTCTGCTAAAAAAACAATCCAAACAAAGCACCACGGCAAAAGCAAATAAGCTGGCCATGCCGGCACTGATCTTCACGAGCGCTATCGAAATGAGGGCCGGCATCGCAAAGTAACACCATTGGATCTCGCGCCTGATAAAGAATTGCCAGAGGGAAAAAACTGTCCACAGCATAAAAGGAAAGGCCCCGACGTGATTGAATGTATGCGTAATATCTATACTCAAATAAGGCAGCGAAGGAAGAAACGCAAACGGCGGAGATACAAAAAGGCGTAAGGTCCGATAAGTCAGCAAAGAAGAAAAAAACAGAATAACGCCAAGTCCTATCCGCACACTGATAAGATTAACCCCGCCCAGTAAAAACCAAAAAGCGTGGTAAAGCGGCATGAGGGGCCCGTATTGCCACCAAAAGTCTCGACCCGGCATCTCACCAAGGAAAGTTCTCTGAAAAGCATAGAGATCCCTCCCCATATCCCCTGGACTCAAAGCAAATTGAACGTCCACGGTAGATCCCCAAAATACAAGAAAGATAAAAACCATCCCTGCTATCCAAGGACTATCTTTGGGCTTAGAAAATTCATTCATTTGCGAAGAATAGAAGCACCCATGCGTCCAACTACGACATGAGTCCAGCGGCAATCAATTTGTTCTGGGAATAGTAGGGCAGACATACGACCTGTACCAACGGATTGTTTTCTCAATTCCTTCCTCCAACGGCACTCGAGCCGTCCATTGGTATAAACGCTTGACACGTTCAACGTTAATGACAAGTTTGAACCCAATGGATGGTTTGCTCTCATCAAATTCTATCGACATTTTTCGCCCGGAAATCTGGATGATCTTTTCCGCGAGATCTCTGACTGACACCGAACACCCGCATCCAAGGTTGACTAGTTCAAAGGGCTTGGTCTGCAACTGGAGAATGTTAACCACAAATTCAGTCAAGTCATCAACGTACAAGAAATCCCTTTCGTCACGTCCATCACCCCAGACCACAATTCTGCCTCCCTCAGGGGCGGCCATGACCTTAGCAATGGTTGCGCCAAACACATGGGAACGCTCAAGATCAAATTTGTCATGAGGCCCGTAAATATTTGAGTGGCGTATCACGGTGTATTTCGTTTTTCCTAACCGGGAGTAAAATTCGCACATTTTTTCAGCATACACTTTCGTCCATCCTGCCCCAAAGTATTTGTCGATAATTTCACCCGTAAAATCATCCTCCCTGGCAGGCTTCGTCCCTTGCGGATACATGATCGTACAGCTAAAAAAAACCACTTGTTTGATCTCAAAATCATGGCAGGCACGAAAAATCAAAGAGTTCATTACGGCATTATCCCTGACGTGATGATACGGCTTATGGATAATTTCATTTGCCCCCGAAGTTGTGGCGGCAGCCTGGATGACGACATCCTTTCCCTGAATGACCTTGGTAACATCTTCCGCTACCGTAAGATCCGCTTCAACCCAGCGGCACTGGCGTTTGAAAGGTTCTGTTTCCGGCGGGGCTTGGCGATGATAGGTTCCCCAAACTTCATATTCATCAAGGCAGTTTTGAAAGTACTCAATCAGATTGCGTCCGATAAAACCCGTAGCCCCGCAAATGAGTACTTTTTTCTTCATACAGAAAATCCCTTCAACGCGCGAACAGCTCTTTGACGATAAGAATCAGAATTGCCCAGCCGTTTTTCAGGGGACTCATTTTTCTATCTCCCCCTATTCTTTTGGGTTCATCTCCCGGAATCTCGGCAACTTTCAATTTGCGTTTGGCGCACTCAATTGACAGCTGGGGCTCAATAGAAGCCCGGCCAGGGTTGATTTTGAAAGACTGAACAATCTCCTTCCTCCATCCACGAAACATCACCAGCGAATCCGTATAATGCCCTCCAAAAATCAGATTGACAGCCTTCGTGATAATCCAGTTCCCAAAAGCCGTTACCACATCATCATCTGCACTCTTGGCCCCGTCTTTGTATCTGGAGACAATGACCATATCATATCCTTCCTTCATCTTTTTCACCACTTCAGGAATAAGCTCGGGAATGGAATTTCCATCCGGGCTGAAGGCGATCACGATTTCCCCTTCGATTTCTAGAAGCGCCTCAAAATACGCGCTGGTTAAGCCTTTGCGTTTTTGCCTGATTGTGCGACAACCGTACTCTTGGGCATATTCATAGGTGCCATCAGTTGAATTGCCGTCTATGACTAAAATCTCATCGACCCATTCTTTTTTAATCCGGGGCATAATGATTTTCATCGATTCCAATTCGTCAACTGTGGGAATTAAAAGCGTCGTTTTCATGACGCCAGGGGTTCCGCTTTGACCCGTTCGCGCCAGTATTGCAGCAGATTGAAAACGCTTTCTTGAAAATCATATTTAGGTTTCCAACCGCTTGCCATCGTAAATTTATCTGTGTTGGGAACTTGCAAAGTGACATCAGCGGGACGCAAAAGCTCGGGGGCCAAGCGGGTGGGAATAGGAACCTTGCTCTGCTTTTTCAGAAGCTCTAAAAAACTGCCCACTGAAATCGTTGTCTTGCCGCCGATATTATAAACCTCGCCGGCCTTACAATGAAGAACAGCCATCCAGTACGCCTCCATGGCATCCCGGACATCGATCATTGTCCGGATGGAATCCAGATTTCCATGACACAATTCTTTTTGCAGACCGGCTTCAATCCGTGCCACCTGTCTGGCAAAGGAGGTTGCAAAAATATCCTTCCGCCTTGGATTCACATAGGCAAACATGCGTGTCCGAATGATTTTCAGACCATAGCTTCGGAAATAGGTGAATCCCAGAAGATCCTGTGCGACTTTGGATACGGCATAAGGGCTTGTCGGTTGAAGAGGGCAATCCTCTCTGATCGGAACATTCTTAGGATCCACCTGCCCATAAACCTCTGATGTACTGCAAAGTTGGATGACGGGATTCATCTCCAACAGTCTTACGGCTTCAAACAGATTGCAAGTGCTCAGGATATTGTTACTCAAGACAGCATGCGGATAGGTGAAAGACGCCAGGACATTGGCATGAGATGCAAGATGAAAAATAACATCGGGCTTTGAGCTTTTCAAAGCCAAAACAGTTGAGGAAAGATCATTGAGATCGCATTCATGCAATCTGATTTTTTCCGCCACCGATTCAAGATTGCTTTGATCTGACGCACTATGCCAGCGCTGAATCCCATGCACCTCGGTTTCGGGATGATCTTTCGTAATATATTCAGCCAAATAGCTTCCGCCCGACCCCGCGATGCCTGTGATCAATACCCTTCCGATTTGTTGCATCCATCAACCCCTTATCCAACAAATGTTAGTTGCAAAGATCTTTCCTTCACGGAAACAGCGGCTAGGGGTAACAAACCATCACGCTACGGCCCTATATTTCGACGCGCATCTTACTACCAACAGCCTGCGAAGTCTACATGCTAGCTTCTGATTCAAGAATCTTATATAGAACTTTGCTTGATCCATAAAAAATATCATAGCCGTAAAGAGAGGCCCTGCTCAATGCGGCATCCGCCTCAATCTTGTCCCGATACCGGCGGTTCACCTTTTCCAAAATCAAAAAAGAAGGCCCTTTTTCGCGCACCAGCGACAAAATTGGCTCATAACGCGCGTCATGCGGCACCGGCGTGACCACAAAGTACTTTTCATCCAACGCATTCAAAGGGTAGGCAAGATTCATTTCAGCGATTCCGTAGCGAAGCTCCCGCTTTCGTAAAAAATTGGAAATTTGAATTAATTCCGACCGCTGCCCCACCACCCATGCAAAAGAATGCAGCGTTGTGAAAGATAAAATTGCAGCCATCGAACCCAGCACGGCCCATTTCCAAAAAACGAAACGGAACTGCCGGATCCACCAGGCGGTCACAAAAGCATAAGTAATCATTAAAGGAAGAAAATACCGTATGCCTTCGTCATCGCTCAACTGGCGGGAACTGTACAGAACGGTTAAAACGAAAGGCGGCAAGGCCATAAAAAGGAATAAAATTCTTTCCTGCACAGACTTGTCGCTCCAATTCCTCCAGAACGAATAAATAAACGAGCCAAAGGAAACAGCTAAAATCGCAAATGGCACGATGGATGCGTAACGTATCCAATGATTTTCCAGTCCCGCACCGCCGCTAAAAGCAAATGAGGTGAGAAAATATTTCATGCGCGCAAAAAAAAGATAAATAAAATGCGTCAAGTCCCCCGATTTTGCAAAACTACCGCCTGCCACAATCAACGACAACCACTCCCCCGTTCTAAAGCCGTGGACCCAGATCGGAAAAACTCCGGCCGCGATCCCTGCAGAAGCCGCAAGGAGGGCCCCCTTTTTCCGTCCCGGAGGAAGGGCCATCCAAAGACCCGACATCAGGGGAGGAAACCATATCACAAAAATCGCGTTAGCCCAAAAGCCGAGTCCGAAAATCACCCCTAGAAAAAAGGATAAAATTTTCGGTTGCCTTGTACCGTATGAAATCTGCAGAAGAATAAACAAAGACAAGACAGCCAAAGGTAAGATTTCTTCATATCCGACAATGGAGGTGAAATATAAAACCGTAAAGGGAACAATGGCAAGCAGGACCCAAAGATAAACGGCCAGCTCCCGGTCAAACAACTTCCGGATAATCCAAAGGTAGATTGTCAAAAATGAAACATACAAAAGCCCGTGATAAATCCTTGCCTTAATATAGGTGAAGCCGAACCATTTGAAAAAAGGCGCCATGAGGTAACTTTCAATGGGCCCCATATACTGCTGACCGTCAAAATAAACGGGAAACCGCACGAGACGCGAAATGTCGTAAGCCATATAATTTTGAACCATCTCGTCGTAGGTGGGGGCGATCGTGGACACGGCAAAAACCCGGAGTATCAGAAAAAAAAAGAGCCCCACAAAAATCCAAAATCGCAATGCCGAAGGTTTCATCGGATATTACTTCTTAAATCCCAAGGTCACATAGGGGATGGGTTTGAAATAATTCCACCAATCCACGAGGGGTTTCATTTTCGTGTAGTTTTTTTTTGCGGGGGGGTAGGTCTTGGTCACGGGAACCTCCACCACGCGATACCCTAACCGGACGGCCTGGACAAACAGATAGGTTTCAAGAGGATAGCCTTCAAGCCACTCTTGACGGAGGTTGATCCGCTTGTCCTGAAGAAGCGAACTGCGAAAGGCACGGAAGCCATTCGTACCGTCGGTGATCTTTCTCATCACAAACAGCGAAAAAAGAAGCGAAAAAGCTCTAACCCCCCAAATGCGGTGAAAAGGCATATTTTTCCACCCGCCGCCGCCAAGATATCTTGAACCCTGCACAAAATCAGCCCGGTTTTCACGCAAAGGGGCGAGCAACCGCTCTATCTCGGCCGGATTATCTTTTCCGTTCGTCGCAAAGATAACAAACACATCGTAGCTCTTTTTAAGTCCGTATTCTATACCTGCGCGAATGGCCGTTCCCGGCCCGGACCGTTTTTCCATCGAAAGAAGCGTCACGCTTTCAGCCGCTACCTTTTTATCCGCCCCGTCCGTCGATGCATCATTCACAACCACAATTTCATCCACGAGGCCAGGAGGAAAGTTTCTGATCACCCGGACAGCAGCTTCCCCCTCGTTATACATTGGGCCTACGGCGATGATTTTACTCATGAGGGGATATTATATACATAAAATGTGGCGGTTAGAACAAAAAGCGGGGTGTAATTGCTGTCTTGGCTTGTTCAGTGGGATCTTAACGTTGCCTGCACATCTTCGGAGAGATCGCTTTTCCAATTCTCCATCTTATAGTTAACCATCGCGGACGCGATCTTTATCCCCTGATAGTAGCGGTTAAAGTCCTGAAAGGACCGAATCGATTTGATTTTTTTCCACCAATAGGACGGCCGGAAATAAAAGCGGCGATAGGCGGTCTTTACAGTTTCGTTAAGTTGGGCCGCATCACGGTACCCGTCAGGAATAAATACCGCCTCATTTTGCGTGTTCCGGGAAGAATCTTCGTCGATCATCATTCCGTATTGTTTTGCGGCCGTATAAAGGTCGGTGCCTTTATGCGGCGTGGTCATGGTGAACTGGGCATAATCGAGATCAAGTTCAATCGCGAAATCCACGGTTTTCTCCGCCAGTTCCGGTGTTTCCATCGGGAGTCCTAGCATGAACAAACCGCGCATCTCAATTCCGGTTTCATGGCAAACCTTCGCAGCGCGCCGGGTGATGGCCGGTGATAGGCCTTTTTTAATAACGTTCAGCGACTCCTGATTAACCGACTCAATGCCAAAGAAAATCTCCCAACAGCCGCCTTCCTTCATCTTCGCGGCGAGAGCAGGCGTCATATCATTCGCGCGGCCAAAGCAGCTCCAAATAATATCCAGCTTCTCAGCCACGATAAGGTCGCAGAGTTCGGTCAGCCACTTCGGGTTGGCCGTAAAGGTGTCGTCCCAAAAAGAAATTTCTTTGGCCCCGAAATCGCGCATCACCTGCTTGATTTCATCCACGACTTTTTGAGGACTGCGGAAGCGCACTTCCGCCCCCCAGGTGTAGGGGGTACAGCAAAAGGTACACTTCCACGGGCAGCCCCGCGAAACGAACATGTGTACCACGGGCAGACGGCGGTATTGAACGGGAAAGGGAACGTAGCGCTCCATCGGCAAAAGATGGCGTGCCGGGGTAGGCAAAGTGTCAAGATCCACAAACGGACGTTCGCCGGTAAAAATGCCGCGGCCTTCAGAACCGTACTCCCGGTAGACGATGCCTGAAATCATGTCCGCTTCCCGGACATGATCTAAAATCTGTTCATGGTCATAGTCATATTTCTTAAAAAAGTTCATCAACTCGATGATGGTCAATTCACCCTCTCCGACGCAGACAAAATCAAACCAGGGATGTTCATCCAAAATACCGGCGGCCGGGCCTTTGACCGCGCCGCGATAGCTGAGCGTGGGATGGGTGCCGCCGACGATCGTCGTAATGTGGGGAAACTGCTCTCGCACGGCCTGAGCCATGGAGACGCCCTTGGCAAAGGTGGGTGTCAGGGCATTCAAGCCGACAATGCGCGGCTTTTTCTCCGCGATGCGGCGGAGGACATCCTCCTCGCTTAAACCAAGCACGAGGGGCTCGATGACATCCACGGTGAACCCCTTCTCGAGAAGAGAGGCTGCCAAATAGGCCATGCCCAGGGGCGGAAGATGCCCGTATTTATCGTTAACAGCCTTACCTCCCACGGCCTCTTTTTTAGTTAGCGGGGGAAAAAATAAAAGACAATCTATACTCATCGTGCCTTGGTTATTTTCATATATGGCTTCCCTAACCTGTTGCTAGGATATGAGTTCCTAATTGAAATGTCAAGGATAATATCGGCCGGCGTGGGAAAATATTCACTCTCAAAAATCAAAATAAATAAAGGCGCTCGGATTGCCCGCTGACAAGACAATACTCGAGATAATGACGATAAAAACAAGAGCGTAGACAAACGGCCCCGGCAAGCGGCGGACAAGAGAAACCGAAAGGGATATCCGGTCCCAGCGCTGGACCAAAAAATAAACAATGATCAATCCGATGGGAAAACTGTATGAGGTTAAAGTGGCCAGCCAATCGCCCGGGATCCGGAAGCCTCTCAAAATATTCAGGGCTTCAGTCCAATCGCGGGCGCGGAAAAATATCCAGGTAAATGCGACCAGATGAAACGCGTAGAGTCGTTTGAGCCATAAAGGGATTTTTGAGGCCAGTTTAAAGAATTTTTTTATGCTGTATTCGATCGCAAGGACAAGCCCGTGCAAAAATCCCCAAAAAACAAAAGTCCAGGCCGCTCCATGCCACAAGCCGCCCAAAAGCATCGTCACCATTAAGACAAGTACCGTGCGCACATAACCGTGGCGGCTTCCGCCCAAGGGGATATACAGGTAATCTCGTAACCATCTGGAAAGGGTGATGTGCCAGCGGTGCCAGAAATCACGAATGGAGCTGGCCAAATAAGGGCGGTTAAAGTTGAGAGGAAGCCAGATGCCTAACAAAAAGGCGATGCCGGTGGCCATATCCGTGTAGCCGCTGAAATCACAATAGATTTGAATGGCAAAAGCATACAAAGCAAGCAGGACATGCGGCAGATCCGCTTGGGCGCTTTCAAAATATATTTTATTCACGATAGGAGCCATCCCATCCGCAAAAACGACTTTTTTCAGCATGCCGATTGCAAAAAGAAGCAGTCCGACCTTGACAAATTTTTTTCTTAAGCCGAGATGCTTGAATTGCGGCAAAAGCTCTTTGGGCCGCATAATGGGCCCGGCAATAAGGTGCGGGAAAAAGGAAACATAAAGCGCGAACTTCCCAAAATCCCGTTCCGCGGCAACTTTGCCACGGCGGACATCCGCAAGATAAGCAACAACGGTAAAAGTGATGAAGGATATTCCAAGCGGCAGCGGGAAACGGGCTTGAATCGGAATCTTGACATGGAATAACTGCTCGCTATTTTCAATAAAGAAATGAGTGTATTTAAAAAAAATGAGCGGGAAAAAAGCTCCCAAAACGATCCATGCAAAAGAAGCGCGCGACGGTTTCGCCAATGCCGCGAAATAAGCATAAAAAGTTAAAAACACGAGGAGAAAAGCATAAGGCGGGTACCACCTGCTGTAGAACAGAAAGCTTGCCAGAAGAGTAAATAGAAGCCTTGCCCTGCCCCGTAAGACAACAAATCCTAACAGGAAAACGCCGAAGAAAACTAGAAAGTCAAAAGAATGGAATAACACCTTAGGTGTTCAAGTAGGGCAGCAGGGTTTTAGCCATGATCTCATGCCCCTTGCTGTTCAAGTGAGGATCTCCCGGCATCGCCCACAAATCGGTGGCGGGAACCCGGCTTAAGGCCGGCGTAAAATCCAGAAAGGTCCAGCCATGCTTAGAAGCGATTTTTTGCATTTCTTCATGAGCGAAGGTGAAGGGATAAGGGTTGATCTGATGAACATCCGGAATCATGGTGAGAATAATCCGGAAGCCTTGTTGTCGAGACAAATTTTGAAGCCGATCAAAGGCGGCTTGCATTTCTTGAAATCCCGGGCTGTCGTGGCGGTAAATTTTCCGGTAGTGCTCCACAAGATTTCCAATGCCTCCGGCGGAACTGTTCATGCGCAGATGGTAGAGGTGGAAAAGCAGGACCGCCAGTTCGCTGTGGCGCAGAAAAAAATTGCCACCGCCCGGTTCCAGCAGCTCGGCGTCCCGTACAAAGCAATTGATGACGACGGTATCACATTTAAGGCCAAGGAATCTCTTTTCAAATAAAGTCACATAACGCGCGGCATTGTAATTTCCGATGCCTCCGTTGAAGACAACGGCTTTATCGTTCGACTCCCTCTGAATAATTGCAGGCAGGGTCTTCTCTTCGGGAACTCCCCAGCCAAGAGTATTCGAACTGCCCAGAAAGAGAATCCTTTTTTTGGAATGGTCATTAAGATCCACATCCGGCCCCCGCATACCCAAACTGTTAATCCGGATCACTACCCCCTGCAGCTTTGCGCTGCGCCCCGGGATATGCTCATGCCCCAAAGCCGGATCAGGGCTCTTTTTCTTCAACAACCGCGCGTAGCGCCACATTTCGATATTGTAATTTTTTTGGTCCGCATTCTTGATTCGCAGCAGTCCTTCCGTGAGGATCAAACCTACAGCAACAGATAGCGTGAAGAGGATAATATTAGCGATAATTTTTTTAATAATCATGGGGCTCCCGGAAGGCATAAGTTTACCATTGGCAGGCTGTTGTGACAATCGACAAATTCAATCTACATTTCCAACTTATAGTGACCTCAAAGAGATTGACAATGAAGCAAATGCTGGTAGCTTAAAGGACTATGACTTCTATAAAAAAGTCCCGCATTTTGATTTTAGCCGCCACTCTGGCTTTTTTGTTCTTCATTGGGAGAGGCTACATTTTTCCGTTTCGCGAAGCCCTTTCCAACCCCGAATCACATGCTGCCTTTCGGGCAGGGTACTTTGGCGCCTTTGACCTTCGCTACGGACTGGATCCCTATGAACGCGTGCGGCGTTGTACCGTCGTCAATCCTAAGGCTCATCCTTATCAAATGGATCGTAATGGATTTGGTTATTTTCCTCTCGTAGAAGTGGCATATCTTCCACTCACATTTATAAGCTTTCCGCTGGCCAAAGCCATTTTTCTTTCCATTAATTTACTTTTGGCTATGGGGTCTATTTGGCTTCTTCTAGGGTTCGCGGATTTTAAAAAAGACGCCTCGAACATTGCGGCCATGCTTTTGGTGGTGTTATGTTTTATTCCCGTCATGCAAAACTTGACTGATGGCCAGAACAACCTTCCCATTTTGATATTATTGATTTGGGGAATGAATTGCCTAAGCGCTGGCAAGGACGTTAGGGCCGGCACGCTCTTTGGGATGTCTATTCTAGTTAAACCCGCTTTAGTACTCTTCTCGTTAGGTTTTATTCTCAAACGACGGTTCAGAATACTCAAAGGTCTTGCCTTTACGCTTGGTGTCTCTTTTCTGGCAAGCGTCCTCCTATTTGGATGGAAATTACACGCTAGTTTTCTAAAGGCCATCTTGGAAGAGCCCGTGGTTTCTACCTGGTGGTCCATGCAAAATTTGCTCGCGGCCTTCATGAGACTTTTGAGTTACTCTGATAGCACTCCCGAAATCACCCCTTGGGTCCACCAGGCCGCTTTGGCGTGGCTGCTTTGGGGCATCACCGTGACCGCGTTAATAGCGATTGCTTGCTTTGTAACCTTTCGCTTTTCTAAAATGCCAATACTCTTTAATCTCAATATGTGGTTAGTGCTTAGCCTGTTGATCGCAAGCGATACTTACAGCGGCCGGTTCATCTGGCTTCTGCCAGCTTTATGCCTTACGATGATGGAAGGAATTCGCAAGGCTTCCAATTGGCAGGTTACGGGTGTAATTCTGGCTTACGGAATGCTCAATGTACCGACTGTGAAATTCAGCGGTTTCCCCATTTTTCATCAGGGTCCCCTGCTTATTTTTTCAAACCTTCCTGCGGCAGGAATGTTACTTCTCTTTGGCGTATTGGTCTTGACCTGCCGCGTTTCCTCCAAAACTAGGCCGTTTGGAGGTTGAGAAAATAATTGACGGGCCCATATCCATTAGCTTAGAATCATTCAAATCCCCAAAAAATATGCCCCTACAAACTGATCATGCCTCCCGGAAGCGGGAGTTTCTCTTTGGAGCGCTTCTCCTGTTCGGTTCTTGTTTTCTTGGCCTTCTGCTGCTTGAAATAGCCGTACGGATCATTTCTCCTCCCAGCCCTTTTCACCCCTTGATCCCCCTCCGGCCCAAAATGAAAATGGAAATTCATATTAATCTGCCAGGTGTCTCGCCCGTTTCAATGCATTCCACCAACCGATGGGGACTCCGGGGCGATGAGCCTCCCGCCGATTGGGACAAATACTTCACTGTCGTGACCATCGGAGGAAGCACAACTCACTGTTTTTATCTTGATGACCACAAAGCATGGCCTTATCTTTTGCAGGAAAAACTTAAAAAATTCGATCCTTTCGTCTGGGTGGGAAACGGCGGTGTCGAGGGGCATTCTACCCGGGCCCACATTATCTTTATGGAAAAAGTAATCCCCAAAATGAAGCCCGATGCCGTGATTTTTCTCATCGGAGGCAGTGACCTCGGGTTTTCAATCTCCAAGGAACAATTTGAGAAAGGAAACCCGCAGGACCTGGCACGGGGACATTCTTTTTATTGGCCCCTTTTCTATAGCCGCTTGGTCCAACTCCTTTCCTTGTGGAAACAAATCCTTATCGACAAGGTTGAAGTCGTGGGACAAGAACAAGCCAAGCACAATACTTTCGAGCGAATCCCCCTTGATCATGAGTTCATTCTGCCCGACAAAAAACCGGGAGAATTTTTGCCTGCGCTTGGGGAATATCGTGAGAATATTAAGAAATTGATTGCCTTGAGCCGCGCTCAGCGCGTAAGGCCTATTTTCTTGACCCACCCCTTGCTCTTTGACGATACCGAACAATGGAAACACGTATTAGGCGATTATTACTGGATCAAGGACCCTGAGCACCGGATATCTGCCGCCACTTATTGGAGACTTTTGAATATTTACAATCAGGAACTATTGGACGTTTGCCGCGAGGAAAAGGTGGATTGCTTTGATCTGGGCCGGGAACTTCCGCATTCCAGCGATTTTTTTTACGATTCAGTTCATTTTAACGAACGCGGAGCCGAAGAAGTAGCCAATCTTGTTGCCATGTTTCTTTTGTCACGCGGCCTGCCGGAAAAACCAACTCCGTGAATGTCACGCTGATCAATCCCAATCTCGTCGTGCAGAGGAACGATCCTTTTACCACAGGAATTGTCTACATGCCCGTAAGTCTTGCCTATGCCGCTTCTTCCCTTCGGACTCATGGGGCAAAGGTCACCGTGATCGATGCTTTTGCTGAAAAGCCCAACCAGGTGCATCACGAAGGCACTTTTTCCTTCTACGGCCTCACGCCTGAGGAAATCATTCAAAGAATTCCTGAACATTCCCTGGCCACCTTCGTTTATGCCATCAACTTGACCAATCATCTCTCGACCGTGAACATCATACGCCATATCAAAAACGCGTATCCCCAAACACCGATCGTTGTTTTGGAAAACACGCAGGCGGTGACCGGTTACTCCCTGAGACGGGTCGCCGAAAAATTTTACGCCGCGGGTGCAGATTTCGTGTTGTCCGGCGAAGCGGATCGCAGAATTTTATCCGTGACGGATTGTCTGGCTGGAAAAGCCCCGGAGGAAAATTTGCGAAGTATTGACGGGCTGGGCGCACGCGATTTCTATAATCCTCCGCTTGAACAAATCGAAGACTTGGATGCCCTGCCCTTCCCGGCCTGGGATTTGTTTCCCCTGAACAACTACTGGACCCTGCATCATTCTCACGGTCCGTTCGAAACAGACAGCTATTTGCCTATTCTGACCTCCCGGGGCTGTCCCTATCCCTGCAAGTTTTGCGTGGTGCCGGAAACCAATGCGAGGCGGTGGCGGGCGCGTTCGGCGCAGAATGTGGTGGACGAAATCGAGCTTCATTCTCAAAAATTCGGCGTCCGGGAATTCCATGTGGAGGATCTTGACCCGACGATTTCGGACAAACGAACCCGCGAAATTTGCCGCGAGCTTTTAAAGCGGGATTTGAAAATCACCTGGAAGCTCGCCGCGGGAACAAAGGTCGAGTCCATCCAGAATGAAGGAACGATTGATCTCATGGCCCAAGCGGGGTGCCGTTATATCTCCATCTCGCCGGAAACGGGTTCCGAGCGCCTGTTAAAACTAATGGACAAGCCCTTTGATCTTCAACATGCCGTTCGCATTGTAAAAAGGATGAATGAGGTTGGAATCCGTTCCCAGGCATGTTTCGTGCTCGGGTTTCCGGGCGAAACCGACGAGGACCGCGAGAAGACCTGGAATCTGGCCCATGACCTGACAAAAGTCGGCGTGGATGAAATCGCTCTATTCATCGTGACACCGGTTCCCGGCTCGGCGATCTATCATGAGCTGACCGGCTACGAAAACTTATCCCAGCTTAATTTTTCTCCGACCTGGCGGCCGGACTACCAGAAACTGAGCCGCTTTCGCATCCGTCTCTACCGGCATTTTCTTTTGTGGAAGCTCCGGTACCACCCCAAAAAAATAATGCGCCAGCCCTTCAACTTCATCCGGCGCCGGTTTGAAACCAAAATGGAAATGGCCCCTTACCGAGCCCTGAAATCAACCCTGCTGGGCCTGCGCGCTCACAGCGAAGCGAGGTCCCTTGACCATGCCTGAAAACGCTGAATTGAAATCGATCGCAGTGGCGATTCCCTGCTACAACGAGGCCGTGACCATTGCCAAGGTGATTGGTGATTTTAAATCCGCCCTTCCCCAGGCCGCCGTTTATGTGGTGGACAACAATTCAACGGACGGCAGCCCCGAATTAGCGCGCCGAGCCGGGGCCATGGTGCTCAGGGAAAACCGCCAGGGAAAAGGGTATGTGATGCAGGCCATTCTGGAGCGGGTGAAGGCGGATATTCTGGTGGTAGTGGATGGAGATGACACCTATCCTGCCGGGGAGGTTCTTCAGCTGATTGCGCCCATCCGGACCGAGGAAGCCGACATGGTCGTTGGGAGCCGTTTGGAAAACAACACGCACGCCACGCTGAGGCGCCTCAATCGATTCGGCAATGTGGTCTTATCAAGCACCTTGAATTTTTTATTCCGGACACGCTTCAGCGATGTCCTTTCCGGCTACCGCGTTTTCTCACGCCGATTCCTGAATCAAATCCCCGTCGTGACCAGCGGATTTGAAACCGAAGTGGAATTGACCATTCAGGCCCTGACGCGGGGGCTGACAATTATGGAAGTACCCATCACTTACCGGAGCCGGCCGGACGGAAGTCAGTCCAAGCTGCGCCCCTTCCGGGATGGATACCGCATTCTGCTCACCATTGCCGTCCTGCTGAGAGATCAACGGCCCCTGGTTGTCTTCGGCGCTTCGGGCTTGTTCTTCATCATCTTGGGAGTCCTAACCAGTGTCTGGATGGCGCTCTTGGGAATTATGCTTCTGGGCCTGGGCTTTGTATTAAACGCCATCAACACCCGATTTAAAGAAATGAGCTGCCTCATGAGGCGGCTCAAATAAAGCGAGGAATCATGTCAGAATTATCCAAAGATCAGGCGTTGTCTTATAAAGATTTACTCGAAAATGTACCTTGCAATCTTTGCGGCAAGGACGATTACACAGTGATTTATTCTCCGCGTTACGAACAGGCAGCCACCGATAACTTTGTCGAGAAATTCCGCTCCTCCGGCGATGAAACCCTGGTGGATCCCATGGTGCGGTGCAATCATTGCGGCCTTGAGTATCTCAATCCCCGCCCCCGACAAAACATGATCCTGGAGGGCTACAGCGCGGGAACGGATGAGAAATTTGTCTCCCAGGCCGCGGCGCGGGAAAACACTTTTGGAAAATGCCTGGATCTGGTGGAAAAGTATTGCCCCGCACGGGGCCGGATTCTGGACATCGGCGCGGCTGCCGGCGCCTTCTTATATGTGGCCCAAAAACGGGGATGGCAAATCGCGGGCTGCGAGCCCAACCGGTGGATGTGCGATTGGGCCCAATCCCATTACGGGATACGTATTCAACCCGGAACGCTCTTTGATTTACGTGAAAGCGCGGACCGCAGTTTTGACGTGATCACGTTGTGGGACGTGCTGGAGCATACACCCGATGCCAAAGCCGTTCTGCTGGAATGCGCACGGCTTCTCAAGCCGGGCGGGTTGCTCATCGTGAATTACCCGGATATCGGCTCCTGGATCGCGCGGTTGATGGGACGGAAATGGGTTTTTCTCCTCTCAGTCCATCTCTATTATTTCAACCGTGCCACGATCCGGAAAATCCTCGAGCAAACCGGGTTTTCCGTCCGGGAATTGCGGCCGCATTTCCAAACGCTTGAATTCGGCTATATCGCTGAACGCATGAAACCCTATCTTCCCTGGGCCTATCCCGTCATTTCAAAGCTGTCTAAAGCCCTGGGGCTCGAAAAAAAGCTCGTTCCCTATTGGGTCGGCCAAACGCTGGTGATTGCGCGCAAAAATGGATAAGGAAAAGATCGTTATCCTGGGCGCCGGCGCAGGCGGACTTGCGGCCGGATGGTTCCTGTCCCGCACCGGACACTATGAGGTCACTGTTATCGATCGCGCCTCTTTTATCGGCGGACACTGCAGCAGTTTTAAATATGGCGGTTTCATCCTCGATCACGGGCCTCACAAAATGTATTCCGCCGTTCCCGGCATTCTCGACGAGCTCCGCAATCTGATGGGGGACAAATTATTGACTCACCGGAAGCGAAACAGCATCCGCTTGAACGGTCATTTGCTCGATTATCCTCTCAAAATGACCAATTTGGCCCGTGTGTTGGGGCCGAATCGCTTTGTCAAGCTGGGCGCGGGGTACGGCCTGTCCATGGTGCAAAGTCTGACTTCAAGAAAGGAAGCAGCCTCTTACGAGGATTATGTGATCCGAAGATTCGGGCGCGGCGTTTATGAACTGGTTTTCGAACCGCTAGCCTGGAAGGTGTGGGGCAATCCCAAAGAGGTGCACGCGGAAATGGCGCGCACGCGCATTCCTTCGGGCGGGGCCGGCGAGCTGATTCTAAAACTTCTCAAGATCAAGCGGGAGTCCGCGGATACGGACGCCGAATATTTTTATTATCCGAGAAAGGGGTTCGGCCAATTCCCCGAGGCCATGGCCGCCGAAATCGAGAAGTTCGGGGGGAAAATCATCCTAAACGCCAACATCACTCAGCTCGCACGGGAAGGAAACCATATTGCCGCAGCCCACCTGAATGTGGGAAGTGAGAAAGTCACGCTGCCTTGCCGGTATCTCGTCTCTTCGATTCCCCTTCCCGACCTCGGAAAACTCATCTTTCAGGAATCAAAACCAGAACTCACCCGGGTTGCCGCATCCCTCAAGTTCCGCCATCTTGTGCTGGTGTATCTTTTTATCAAAAAGTCTCAGGTCTGTCAGGATCACTGGATTTTTTTTCCGGAAAAGGACTTTGTTTTCAACCGGCTTTCCGAACAAAAACTCATGAGTCCCGAAATGGGGCCGGCGGACCGCACCGCGCTTTGCTGCGACCTGACCTGTTCCGAGGAAGATACCGCATGGCGCCTGAGCGATGAAGAAATGGCTGGAAAATGCATCAGCGCCCTCGTCAAGTCCGGCTTTATCAATGAAGGCGATGTGGAAGGCCGCCTGGTGAAACGCTCCAGGAATTTTTACCCGGTTTATGACCTCGCTTACGCCGGGAAACTGAAGACCGTGAGCGATATTTTGCGCGGCGTCGATAATCTGCTGACCACAGGCAGAATTGGAATGTACAATTACAACAATTCGGATCATTGCGCGGACATGGGAAAATTCATAGCTGAAAATCTTGTCACGGGTAAAGATCCTCGCCAAATATGGGAAGAACTCGAAAAAAGAGTTTCAACCTACAAGATTGTTGATTAGTCTTTACGAATATGAAGCGCATCCTCTACCGGCTCCTGTGGCTGCTCCAAATTCATCGCCTCCTCCAGTTTCTGCTTAGAAAAAAGACCGTCATTCTCGTCTACCACGGCCTCACGGACCAAGACACTCACGGCGGCATTGAAAATTATGACGCCAAGCATCTTCATGTGCGGCGCTTTCAAGCGCAAATGGAATACTTGAAAAAATTTTACCGCATTGTTCCGCTTCAGGAATGGCTTGCCGCGCGCGCGACTGGTCCGGCCCTGCCTCAGCATGCCGTGGTCGTCACTTTTGACGACGGCTACCGTTCCAATTATGAGCTGGCTTTTCCCATTCTGCGGCGTTTGGGCCTGCCGGCAACCATTTTTCTCACGACGAACTTTCTGAAAACTAGACGGTATCTTTGGACGGATAAAGTGGAGTATGCGGTTGATCATTCACAGCAAGACCGCCTAGAGCTTTCCGTGCAGGGAGAAAAGTTTTTTTCCGATCTCTCTGGGCAAGATCAACGCGCCTTGTGTGCGGCGCGCCTCAAAGCCCGATTGAAGCAGATGCCGCAGCATCTCCAGGCCTCTACGGTCGAAAGTCTGGAACAGGCACTCGGCCAAAGTCTTGGGACCGCCGCAAAAGTTTCGTCCATTTATGAGCCCCTCGAATGGAGTGAAATCCGCGAAATGCTCGAAAGCGGCCTGGTCACCGTGGGAAGCCATACGCACAACCATGTGATTCTGAGCCAATGCGACCGTGAAGCCGCGAGACAGGAACTCGCCCTCTCGAAAGGAATAATCGAAGCTGAAACCGGCCTTTCTTGCACCCTTTTTTGCTATCCGAACGGCGAGGAAGCTGATTTTAACACGGAGACCAGGCAGTTGTTGCAAGAGGCCGGTTACACTTGCGGGCTTACTTCCGTGGAAGGCCTGAATGACGGAACATCCGATCCCTGGGCGTTGAAACGAGTCGGCGTCAGCAATCACGCGAACGACATTGAATTCATCATGACGCTTGTGGGCGTCAAAAAATGGTTCGCGGATTTGAAAAGTGGACTTCTGAAATTCTTAGGAAAAAAAACCGAAAGGCCCTTGCACGGAATTTCGAACAGACCATAGGGCCGCCTACCCACCTTCAGCTTTTCGTAATAAAAGGGCTGTCTGATATTCATACGCTTCTTGGGTAACCGAGACCACACGGTAAGAAAAACCTTCAAGCCGGCGGCAAAGAGAATCGGTATCGTAAAAAACTTGCGAATGGATACTGCGCCGGATCGTAAACATCTCGAAATCAAGGCTGCTGAATTGCGCCCATTCGGCATGACGGCTAAGAGACTTGGCAAGACGAACGTCTTTTAATTTACCATTCAAGAGCTCGATACTTTTTTTATCATGAATCGTCGCATAAAGCATGCCGCCGGGTTTCAGAACCCGCCTCAGCTCCAAAAACCAGGCATCCGCCAAATCATCGATATGAGTAAAAACAGATCCCGCATAAATCAAATCAAAATATCTGTCTTCAAAGGGCAAATGAGGTGCCGTCGTGATCGTGGCAAACTGAAAAGGCGGGCTCAAATGGCTTTTGCACCAAAGGATCGATTCGGACTGGACATCCACCCCCCATATTTGAGAAACGGATGAAATACCTTTGAACCATCTGGTCATTCTGCCAACGCCGCAACCAAAATCCAAAATACAATTGGCCTTCTCCAAGGAGAAACCTCCTTTTTTTAAAATCGCTTTCATCGAATCGACAAGCCTCTTGCCAGATTCAAGAAAATGTCCGGCACTGTCGGCGTAACGGAGGCACAATTCCTCGGACGGCACGGGGAGTTCATGTTTTTGCATTGGTTGTTCGGCGGCGTTCTGGCGCAGGATGATGTAGGCATTGGATTCCCTTTGATAAGGAATGCAGCCGGTGCAATATTTCATGAGATCTTCTAATCCATCACGAAGAAAACGAATCAGTTGCGCTTGCAGCATTGATCAGTCCCCCTTTTTAAATATTTTCATGAGCGATCGATATCGCTATCTCCGGCCATGATAAACCAGTTGTCTTGCTGGTCTGCCGCATCTAAATCACCGCCCTTCTGATAGGCCATGAACCTCATCACCGGCTGGCGTTTTATAAACCCGGCCGCCGCGAGGATTTTACGAATCCTTTTATCCGTCGCGTAGCAGCGGGCAAGCTGGCATCCTTCCTTCCGTAAATAATCCAGGCCCGCGTCAAGCAGCGCGTGTGCGGCCTCGGTATCATTGGGCCTCACAATCAAATCCGCGATTAACCCCTCGGCGGGATTCTCTCCGGTTTTCACCGCGCGGACCACGATATAACCGCATAATTGCCGGCCGCGCAAAGCTCGGAATTTAATGTAGTTCATTCCTGGCTGCTTTTCGTATTTCCAGCTCAAATAGGCCCGGCTTCTTATGACAACCACGGTATAAAAAGATTCCACCTCAGCCCATAACTCATCCGCTTCCTGGTCAAATGTTTCGATTCGCTCCGTCCGGATTTCCGCCGATTTCTTGGGATGCATCAGGGCATTATAAATTCCGGAGGCACCATTGAAGATGGCCAGCAAAAAAGCGGTGGCCGCTTGATTCCGGATCCTCTTCCTCAGGGGGGCTTCCCAGGACCAAAACTTGACATAATACGGCACATCCCCTAACGGCTTCCAACCCAACTTCTTGAAAAGACCAAAAGACATGTCCGTATTACCAACGCTCAAGAAGAGATCAAAGGCCTTGGCGCTTTCCTCGGTCAATGATTTTCCGATCCCTTTGCCTCTAAATTCAGGCGCGGTAAAAAAATCCACGGCCCATGCGGCATGAACTTTTTTGGAGCCGACCTTGACCTCCACGGGAAGAGTGCCTAGATGGCCCGCCATTTTGCCTTCGATAGAGCAAACCCATACGGCGGGGTTTTCAGGAGGGCAAAAAGGATTCTCGAGGTACTGCCAATGCCACTTTTCGCGCCCCAAGGAAGGGTCTTTAAGCAGCCGGCTGGTCACATAGCCGTTAAAATATTTTTGAAGGTCATCCTGCTTGCCGGAAATTCTGGCCGTATTCATAGCTCCAGGAAAACCAGGCTCGTGTCTTTTATCTGCTTCATTCCGTGGAACTCTTTCGCCTGGGCATAAAGTTCATTTAAAGCACGCGTCACGCCCGGAAAAACGCCACAATCATGCCACAGGATGAGTCCTTTCCTGTTTTTTAGCAAATCCAAGGCCACTTTTGAGTCATTCAAAACATATTCATAGGAATGGGATGCATCAATGAAGACAAGATCCATGGCATTTTGGTAAAGCTGAAAATCAAAAGCCGCCGTGTCGCCGTAAAGCTGGACAATCTTTTTCTCCTCCGGCCTGCCGTGATACCGTATGCCCGAGAGGTCTTTCTCAATATGTTTCGCATCACCCGGGTCAATGGGCAAGCCGGTTGCGTTCACTTTTTCCCTGGGCAAATCCAGGGTATAAACCACGGCCTCCGGGCCGCAGTTAGCGGCAAAATTCAGGGCGGTCCTGCCGTCAAAGGTCCCCATTTCAAAAATCCTTTGGGGGCAGGCGGATTTGACCCATTGGTTCATGATCATCAATTCAAAAAGCGAAACATTGCCGTCCTTCCAGTCGGGCTCAAAAATGCGGATTTCGGGCGGACTGGAAATCACATCGGCAAAATCAACGGCAGGAAGCGCGAGTTTTGCCGACCGGTCCCGCTTCCTGCCGTATCCGAAATGAACAGCGATGGCAGTGACAAGGTCCCGGTTTTTAGCGCTCAAAAAACCAAAAGTGAAAAGATAAACGGAACAGGCCAGGGCGTAAACATATTTAAAAATGAAAGAGATTATTTTTTTCATAAGGTTTGCGCCAAAATCACATGGCGTTTTGATAAAAGAAGCTGGGAGGCCTCAAGCACTCTTGAAACTGGAATTGAACTCATGCAGTCCGGCAGGATTTTTGGGCAGTGATCCGGAACCTTCATGCGCGCATCAGACCAGCAGCCGCGGCATTCCACCTCCGACCAGATGGCCGTGAAATGGGGCCGGTTCTTAATAAGATAAGAAGGGTTGAGCGGGCCATAGAGTCCGACCGTGGGCGTACCCACGGCCAACGCCAAGTGCACCAGGCCCGAATCCGAACCCACAAAAAGATGGCATTGGCTTAAAAGCACAGTGGTCTCGCGAAGCGTGGCCTTCCCTATCAAATCCATTCCCACCGGCAGAGGTATTTCGTCTTTCCCCAGCACGAAGACAGTTGCCTTGTACCGCCGGATAAAGGATTCTGCCAGCCCGATCCAATTTTCCCTCCCCCACTGGCGCGAAAACCAGCGAGCGCCCGGGCTGATAGCAATTAGGGGGTCTTCCCCGGAAAGCGGCCAACGTTTTTTCGCATCTTCGATCTCATTCTCGTGGATGTAAACTTTGGGCAGGCCCAAGCCGGGAGCTCCTACGATCTCACCCATATAATCGAGTCTGGATTTTCCCTTTCTCTCACGATGCAGATCCACATAAAGGTCCGGAAGGAATTCCTTACCGTTGACGTTATCGACAAAAGGATTGTTTTCGAGCAATTCGGGATGACGGACCTGGGCGCCGATCTCCGAATGCGGATACTTTTCCTTCAGTGCCTCATAAGCGGAAATGGCCATGATCTCATCGCCGATATTCCAATTCACACGGACTTTTATTTTGAGCTTTAAGCCCAGAAAACGCTTGACTGCAAACCTTAACCCGGATACCAGCCGTCTGAGAATCCCGGCCGCTTTCATTCTGATCCGGGAAACCCATCCATCGCGGTGTTTGCCAAATTCGCGGGCACCGCGTTTTCCGCGCAAATAATCGACAAGCCCTAGCAAAATAGCATGGGCATGCCCTTTTTTGCCATGCCGGAAAAAACCAGGCATCGTCCGCAGGCAATTTTCGTATAAATAGTAAATAAAAAAAAGCAGGAACACGCGCTTGGGCGCGAATCTTCGGTAAAAAATCAGCTGGTTTCGCGCCCGGTAATAATAAAAGCTCTCCGACTCCATTCCCATGGATGAGGAGGGCTTGTGCCAGGCGCGCGCCCGGGGCGCGAAACGGCCGGAAAATCCTGCGCCGTTGATCCGCATCAGCCAATCCGCATCATCAAAATAGATAAAGTAATCGGGATCAAGGAACCCTGCCTTTTTGATGGCCGCGATCCTCACCAGGCAAAATCCACCGGGGAAAAGGGCGGTTTCAACCTCCTGATCGAAACTCCCGTCATCATTCACATTTTGTACGAATCCCGTGAACCTGCCACGCAGCCAGTCTATATCTTTGGGCATGCACCCCTTGGCGAACCAGATTTTCTTATCATTCCCATAGTGATAAACCTTAGGAAAAACTGTTCCGATCTTAGCATCTTTTTCGGCTACATGAACCAATTCTGTAAGCGTTGCCGGTTCCACCAGCGCGTCATTCGCAATGATAAAGAGATAATCCGCTCCCGCCTGAAGCGCGTAGCGAATTTCACCGTTCACGCCCTCGGCGCATCCCAGATTTTCGCTGTGACGTACAATGGAAACATCCGGAAACTCCTGCCGGACGGCCTCAAAAGTCCCGTCGGTTGAGTTGTTATCGACCACGACAATCTCATAGTTGGGATAATCCAGGCGGACGAGAGAGCGGAGGCATTCCAGGACATCGGATTTCTGATTCCAGGTTAAAGTACCGACAACGACCCTAGGCTGGTTTTTGCTCATAAGCCGCTAAAAAATATCTTTTAACATCGCCCCAAGACACAACTCGGAACGAAAGTATCAAAACTCCGTAAATAAGAACGCCCGACCCGATTAAAAGAATCGCGGGCAGCTTTAAAAATATTTTAAGCCCTAATAGAATAAAAAAATAGATCGCATTGATTTTGAGAGGGCTCCCTATTTCAACAACGGACAACGAGAGACGAATATGGGGATTCTTTGTGCAATAAAAGCAATAGATGAACATGCCCAACATTTCGGTCAAAACCGTGGCTATCGCTGCCCCCCGATGGCTGAAAGCGGGAATCAAGACGAGGTTCATTCCGATATTCCCCAGAGCCATGGAAAGAGAGATCCACATGTCCGCAATTTGTTTCCCGCACCCAATCAAGATATTGGCCATGAGACTGGCCACGAAACTGAACAGCAGGTGCCAGCACAAAATGGAAAGCGTCAGCGCCGAAGGCGCATATGCGGGCCCAAAACAGAGAAGGATCAAATCTTTGCTCACCACAGTCCCGCCCACAGCGATGGGCAATCCCATAAAAAGAAAGGCCCGGAAAGAGGCGGAAACCTGCCTATCAAAGTCATTCCTGTTTTCTTTAAAACTACGGGCGAGGATAGGAAAAAGAGACACTAGGAGGGCGTTTGAAAAAACCAGAAGAGACTCCGTGATCCTTGTCGCAACACTGTAGAATCCCACATCGGCAAAGCCCTTCATCAAGGAAAGCATCAGGACATCGATGCGGTACGAAATCAGGGTCAGATAAGCTGAAATCACAAGCGGCGCCGATTCTTTGATCAGATAAAGAAAGATATTTTTCCGGAAGCGAAAATCAATGCGGACAAACCGGTTCGAAAAAATTCCCAGCCCAATCAAAGCCGCCGAGCCGCTGAGAAGATAGGCCAGGATGAAAACCGGAAGGGTCGCACGGTAAAATGCCGCAATTGCGACGAGGACGAGATTAACCAGGGCGCGTATTCCATTCCAGAGTGCGGGATAAATCATGGTCAGGTTCACCCTAAAGATGACCTCGTAAATCTGCCTCAGAGTCAAAAACAGCTGAAAATAGGCGAGCGAGGCCCCTTGACGGACGCTTAACGGATACCCCAAAGCCTTAACCGTCCATAAAACCAGCGGACAGACAAGCACAATCATCGCGATACGCAGCAAAATGGCATTTCCCAGGATTTGAGGCGCCTCTCCTTTTTCCTGAGACAACCGGCGGATCAGGATGGGATTCAAGCCGAATTGGACAAACGCTTCAAAAAAGGAAATATAGATAAAAATGAAACTAAACTGCCCGTATCCTTCCGTCCCTAGGACGCGAGCAACCATGATGGAGGAAAAAAAGTTTACGAACCGATAAAACAGCTCTCCCCCGACTACGGTCGTGGAATTATGAATAACCTGAAATGCCCTACCCGAGGGTTTGCTGTCCCGATTCATGGAGCCGCATTCGCAAGTTCAGGGGACCTTCGCTTTTTCCGCATCCATGAGTCCAGGGCAAAAGACGTGAGGACGATCAAAATGGGCTCCGTCGGGAAACGGTACCGGTCCATGCTCTGAAGGATGGCATGTAAAAAAAGAAAATATGCGAATATGAAGGATGACAGGAAAATGGTCCGCAAGTGATCCCGGGTCCGAAGGGACGATAGAAAAGCCAGGGCACTGCCGATGGCAACCATCAAAAACCCCCAGTTTGGCACAATCACCCATCGGCTCCCTTTCAATACTGTCTGCCTGGGATCCAGGTAAATATAAATTTTCCTCAGGAAAAGAAGAAACGCTTCTTTGGGTTTTGAGCGGATAAAATCCATTCCTCTGTCAAACAGGATCTTGGATCTCACCGGTTCACTCAGCCCCGCGATCCTCATCTGGTCCTCTTCCATCACTAAGCCCTCACGGAAAAATTTCCAGACTAAGCCATCCGAGCCGGCATGATTGGAAAGATAAAAATTTTCTCCCAGGTTTGTTCCAAGAGGGACAAACGTTCCAAACACCTTATAGTTGCGCGCGGTCCAAGGGACAAGAAAACATCCCACAGCCAGCCAAACCGCCAGATGATAGCGTAAAATCCGGCCTAACGGATAACGGAGTCCCATCAGCACGATAGGCAAAATCAAAACGAGTAAAAGAGGAAGTCCCCGCGTCAAAATCGACAATCCCCAGAAAATTCCGGACGCCAACGCCTTCTTCCAGGAAGGTCTCACAAAATAGGAAAAAAAAGTAAATAACGAGGCGGTCAAAAGGAACGTATAGAGTGTTTCCGATACCAGCGCCTGGCAGCTGAAATAATAGGCATAAAAGGGCGGGTAAACAGCGGCCAGAAATGAGGCCCAACAGGCGGCCGATCCGCCAAAAAGCACATGGGCCCAAAGAGCGATCAAAAAAACGGTTACAGCACTCAAAATGGCTTGAACCATTCTCGCTGTTTGATAATCATGTCCGGCTACCCGGTAAATCGCGGCGATAAAAAGGGAGTACCCGGGCAAACGGTAAGCCGTTAAATTGCCATAGCCATCCCGGTAGCCAGCGCCTTTGACGAGATTCATGGCCATCTGATCATAATCGAAGGCATCTTTTTCCGGAGCGCTTGTATCGCGCATCGAGGCCTGGACCCGGAGGCCCAGCGCCAAAGTCACAGCTAAAGCAATGAGTATCTTTTGGAGTTTTGTGAGATCAGAGGTGGTCATACACAGCCCGCGGCGCAAAGTTTATCGGCCATAAAACAATAGGTCCAAAGATTGAGCGTGAAAAAGTAAATTGCGGTTGCGGTCAATACCCCATAGGCCGTAGCACGCAGCGTCTTTGCTTGCAAAGCCTTGGCTTGCTGCAGGAAGACATCAAAAAACCACCCTATCATAAAGCTTATGCCCACCATCGGCCAATAAAGATAGCGGGGATGGGGATACTCCTTCCAGCTAATTTCCATTGGGCGTAAAATATACAGGGAAAACGTGACGGCGAACCAAAGGATGCAAAATAGTAAAAAAAGAGGCCTCTTGAGCAAGGCGGCGCGAAAGCGCACTATAAAATAAGAAAGCGGCGCGAGGACAAAAAGCGGAATGATGATCCTCACAAAGGGTATCCAGGCCACAACGGAAATGGCTTCCCGGCGAGGCACCCAAAGATTAATCAGGGACCAGACAATACCCAGAATTTTCGCCGGCCAATGCGTTTCCAGCGTTATATACTGCCGCATTGCCTGGCCGTAAAGAAAGTACTGCACCAGAAAAAATATTCCCTGGGTCAAAAAAAACGGGATATAAGCAAGTAGTTTCTGGAAATGCTGCTTTGAAAGCAAGTTGATTTTCAAAATCAATACATCGTAAGTGATTAAAAGGAAGGGAAAGACAAACCCTTCTTCGGTAAAATTCAAACCCGCAAACCACAAGAAGTAAACGAGAAAGATTTTTTCCGGACGGCGCCGCGTTCTTGAATCATGAAATAAAATCAAGGCCCACAAGCAGCAAAGAGCCATGGATACGCGGCTCAGATTTTCTATCCAGCCGATGGTCTGAAAGTGGATGCTTAGAACCAGAAAAAAGATTCCGGCAGCCGCCGCACCCCATAAACTATCCAATATCCGCTGGGCTAGGGACATTAAAAATAAAACGACCAGAATGTGCAGCCCCAAAAGAACCGCATAATAATAAAAAGGTCTATATCCGTATATCTTAAACAAACCGCCGAGCAGCAGATAAGCCGCGATATTATTCCGGCCCGTCTCATCGGGCTCAAAAATGGAGGCCGGGCGGTCATACATCATTTTGCCTCTCTCAAGCATATGGATATCTTCCGTAGCGTTCTGAAATCCATTATCATAGATTGTCATCAAGTCCGAAAAACCATAGATGATGAGGGCAAGGCTAATAACGGCTATGAGTTTCAATGAGTGCTTCATTAAAATGTTCCTTTCCTAAAAGTAGCTATTATACCCATAAATTTCGCGGCTTTAAATCAAAAAATCTTTGCAATAAGCACGGATCTCGTGAGACTAAGCCACTCGCTCTTGATATCCTTGGCCCAATCCACCAGCATCCTTTTACCCACAAGCTGATTGAGCTTTTCGGCCAACCGTTCCAGATTTCCGCTTGAGCGAAGCTGATCCAGCCGCCCAAGATTGGCCAGCATCTTCTGACGCACCTTCCCATTCTCACGATGCCCTTCTACCACACACAAATATTCCCTGACTTCGCCTTCTTTGCTTTTGTGTTTCTTAATTCGGAAATACATGAAGTATTTTCTCCGTCACAACAATTATCGGAACAGAAAGAAGGGAAATCAACGGAAAACAGCTCAAGACGTGGCACAACATTTATTGAAAATAAAAAAGTGACTTGCAGGCAGGACAACAACTTACGACGAGAAAATTAGAAAATGGGGGGCTGAAGTGTCAAACTACTGCCAGTCCCTGGCGCAGGAAAAAGTTAGGAAAACCTTCTTAACTCCCAGGTTGATTCTAACAGGCCCTGACATTTTTTCTTAAAATGGCCACCACTAATAGCCGCAATTAAAATACTTGTCGTAGGTGGTTGCCGGAAAAAAATGAAGCTGGCTCAGCAGCTTGATTACGGGCTTGAATTTTTTCAGCAGCTCGTAATGGTTCGGATAATCATGGAAGGTCTTAGGTGGAAGGGCCACGAAATTTTCGAATTCCTCCTTGGTGATGCCAAGGCGTTTGATGCACAAGTCAATAACTTTAGGGTCTTCAATGACATAAACATCCTTGACCCGAGACAGGGCCTGCTCCCGCAGCATCTGGCCGGAGCGCACTAAAGCTGAATAATTATAAATGCGTCGGTCGATATTGAATTTTTTCCTGAGGACATGCGTCAACAAGCTCTGGTACAAATCATCAAAATAATGAGCGCCCGGATAAATCCAGTCAAATTCCTTTTTGATAATTACTTCGGCCTCAACCCGGATGTATTTAACATAATAAAGGATAGGAATGGTCTTAATTCTCCGCCATATCGCATAATACGCGATTTGGGGCAGGTCCAGATTAAAGCCGGGATCGCCGGGCTTCCACGCGCGCAATTTGAAAGTTCCCAAGCGGCGATGAACGGCTTTCAGGTATTTCCCATCCAGATAATTCCAGGACAAAGGCGCAATGCCCTCGGTCCTGAAGGATTGTCCAAACAGGATATATCGAATATTCTCTTTTGCCGCAACCCCATAAAGCGCTGTTCCGATCCCGATATCCGTTCCCTGCTCCAAATCGGGAGTCGAGGCCTTCAGAAAAGCGATTTTAATATCTTTGGATTCTCTCCAATCCGAGGTCACTGTTCTCAAATCCACGCCCAGTTTTTTCGTGGCTTTGATCATATTCTCCCCGGCCACGGGATTGCTGAACCCGTCATTAAAATGAACCGCGAGCGGCCTTAATTCCAAAATCCTGGCGACATAATAGAGCGTGTAGATGCTGTCCCGGCCGCCGCTTATTCCCAAAACGCAGTCGTATTTTTTGCCTCTGCCCTTTCTTTTGATATCGCGGATAATGCATTCCAGCTTTTTTTCACCCTCCTCGTTCAAGGGGAATTCCCGCTCCAGTTTGTCATGAAGAACGCAAAAATTGCACTCGCCCTTTTCATCAAATGTGATTCCGGCCACCGAGGTATCCATAATGCAGCGGACACACATTCGATAGCTGGAGGTTGCGCCAGCTTTCATAGGTTCTAAAGCCAATGGGGTTTCCATGGGTTCATATCACCTCTTCGAATTTATATCCTTTTTTAAGCAGCATCTGCCCTATTTCCGTGCCCTTTTCTTTTCTTTCGGGAATCGTGATATCGGCAATGACCAGTTCTCCCGCAAACTCATTGAATTGTCCGCGTGCAATGATACCGTTTTTACCCACGGCCAGGGAGCATCCAATCATTTTTTTCCCTTCATAAGGGCCTCCGACGATATAGCCCACGCTCGTGGTGCCAACAATCACCAAATCATACGCCTTGGCCAGAATGGAATACGGTTTGATCCACTTTTCCCTGTAGGGATCCACGGTTTCGTCCACCGAATAATCCACGGTCCAGGAGGAGGGGGACAAAATCAATTGTGCCCCCATTCTGGCCAGCGTGTGCCCGATAGGCAGGCCGTCGATGTAATTGTCGGCGCAGATATTAACGCCCACTTTTCCAAATTCCGTGTCAATCACGGACAAATGTTGACCGATGGCGTAATAAGGATGCTCAACGGTCAATTCATTAATTTTGTGATACTTAACGAGAATTTTCCCTTCCGAATCTATAAAGAGCGCCGTATTATAATTTTTGGTTTCCCCTTTTTCAGTCAGTCCCGCGCAAATATAAATGCGGTTCTCCGTTGCGACGGCGCACAAGCGCTCGCTGTAAGGCCCCGGAATGGGTTGGGCTTCTTTTAAAGCGCTGGGATGGGTCCATCCGAAGTCAAAGGTTTCAGGAAGCAGGATCAGATCGCAGCCCTTTTTTGAAGCCTCCTCGACCATTTTCTCGGCCCTTTCGAGATTCCTCAAAGGCTCACCGCCTTCAACCAGCAATTGCCCCATCCCTATTTTCATTTTTTTAGACATGGCTAAATCCGTCACTTTTGAAGAAAATAAAAACTTGCGGCCGCCAGCAGCACACCGATCAATTTGCGCACCGTGACCGGCTCTGCCAGAAAAAAGATCCCGAAGGTCATAATAAAAACCAGATGAAAGCCCACGAGACCCGGATAAGCGACGGAAAGATCGATACGGTTCAGGGCCACAAACCAAAGAAAAGGCGCCGCGACAAAAGTCAGCGTCGCGGTCAGTAGCACGGGCGATTTGACAAATTCCAAAAGATAGCGGAAAAAATTGGAAAAAGAGCTGAGATCCATGGGGCCCAATTCATTGAACCTCATTTTGACGATGAATGCGGCGTAGGAATCACAAAGCGCCGACAAGATAATCAGTCCCCAGCTCAAAAGAAAATTTTTCATCATTCCTTTCTCATTTAAGCCGGTTTACGGCCCGTGCACAACAATCCCTCATGCCCCCACCACGAGTACGTGAATCTTTTGAAGGTCCAGCTTACATGATCTTCTGACAGTAAGGATTCCAGGTTCTCCTGCCGACGCATATATCGGCCCCTATCAAGCTTGCGCAGGGCCCAGACAAAAGGATTGTGCCACAAAGATTTCGGCATCACGCCGTCGAACACCACAATGCAGCCTCCGGGCCGGACCACGCGTAGCATCTCGCGCCTAGCCTCGCGCACCATGCCGTCCGAAAGATGGTGCAGGAGGCCAAAATTCCAAATCGCATCAAACGAGGAGTCGGCGAATGGGAGACTGGCCGCAGAACCCGTAACCGCATATCCGCTTTTATCGCGAAAAGCACGGTTGCACGCGTGAACGGGGTCCAGCCCGATCGGCTGTATCTGAAAATGCCATAAAAAAGATGACGGGCCGGAACCTACGTCCAAATGATGACGCGATCCCTTTAAAGAAACGGCCAAAGGTTCAATCTCGGCAATGACCGAGCGCTCCGCGCCGGGCGCGAGCAAAACTTGCGTAAATCGATAAAAGACCGGATTTTCCAAAATACCCCAAAAGAATTTTGTCTCAGAGAGGGCTTCCAATCCGGAATCCACTGTTTCCGTTATCAATGCGGCCTCTCCTCAAGCGTTTCGGTTTGATCTTCTATAAAAAACAAGGGCCTTTTCCTGGTTTCATCCAAATTCCGCCACAAATATTCTCCCAGGATACCCAGCATCATCATCTGAACGCCTCCTAGGACCAAAATCAAAGTCACGGACTCAGCCCAGCCTGGTTTGGCATAGCCGAGAAGCCTGTAGCAAATAACAAATAGCGCATATAGAAATCCCAGCGCGGCCGTAAAAAAACCCATCAGGGATATGAGTTTCAAAGGCACCCCGGAAAAGGCAATGATCCAATCCGTGAATAACCGGACCTTACTCCGCATGCTCCACTTGGATTTTCCTTCGGCCCTTGATTTCCGGTCATATTCCACGGAACCCTGCTTAAAGCCCAGCCAAAAAAGAAGGCCCCAAAACGACGTATTCCTCTCCTGGCAGGCATTAATGGCGTCGAGCACCTTCCTTGATAAAATGAAGAAGTCGGCGTGGGACAAATTAATTTCCGTGGCGCTAGCCCCGGAAAACGCCACGATGAGTTTATAGGCGCATCCCGTTAATAATTTCGATAGGAATGGCTCTTCTCTTTTCTTGCGGACCCCCCAAACCACATGGCAGCCGCTTTTCAATTTTGCTACCATATCCTTTAAAATGTTCGCGTCATCCTGGCCGTCCGCTGAAATGCACAATGCCAGATCGCCCCGGGCAACCGAAATCCCAGCCCGGAGAGCCGTATGGCTTCCGCTTCTCCGGCTCAGGCGTATGCCATGGATCCTCATGTTTTTCAAGGACTCCACAGTCTCAAAAGTGCTATCCGATGAATGGTCATCCACGATGAGAATTTCATAATCCCTCACATCAGAACATTGGCCGATCACCTGATCCAACTGTTCCACTAAGGGTTTTATATTTTTTGCCTCATTGTAAGCAGGGATCACCACAGACAAGAAAAGGCGGGTATCCGTTGTGGAATCTGCTTTTGGTTTAACCCCTATAGCAGGATAAGACTGACTCATCGCTCCGAGCTCCCATGATTCATTGGACCTGGTGCTCCTTCAATCGCGCTTTTTGAGCCAAAAGCTGGTCACGCCACGTGACCAATTTTCTCAAACCTTCTTCCAAAGAGACCCGCGCCTTAAAATTCAAACGCTTCAGGGCCTTATCCGGAGAACCGAATCTTCTGGCTACCTGATTGACACTTCGGCTTTCGTGAAACTCCGGCTGAAGAGACCAATTTCGAATTTTCGAAAGAAGCTTAAGAAGTTCCAAAACCGAAGTTTCCCGGCCGGTACAGACATTAAAAACCTCACCTGACTCCCGCGACCAAAGGGCCTGCCAATTGGCTTCCACAACATCGTCAATGAATATGTAATCCAGCGTCTGCTTCCCGTCCCCGAAAACGGCCGGGGAAACGCCTTCATCCATCCGGTCAAGCCAACGGATCAAAACTTCAACTTCAGGGCCTGAGATATTCATGCCCGGCCCGTAAATATTGAAATAGCGCAACGCGATGAAATCGAGACCCTGCGTTTTTTTGAAGCTACGCAACAGGTTCTCGTTCACAATTTTGAAAATACCGTAGAGTGTGAGATCATGCGCTGGATGCTCTTCATCAAGGGGAAGATGGACCGGTTCGCCATAGACAATCGCCGAAGACGCATGCACAAGCTTCTTGACCCGATGTTCAACACAGGCGTAAACAACGTTGAATGTTCCATCCACCATGATTTCGTGAGCCAACCGGGGCTCTTTGGCACAGCGAGTGACGCGCAGGCCCGCCTCATGAAAAACATAATCCACACCCGATACCGCCCGGCTGACGTCGTCCGGATTCCGGATATCCCCCGCAACAACCTCGATTCGGGCGTTTCCCCTTTCATTGGCCAGCAAATCCGGAAGCGGCTTATCCACATCAAAGAGGATGACTTTTTTAGCGCCTTCTTGAAGAAGCCGCCTGGCAATGGCCGTCCCGACAAAGCCCAGCCCCCCGGTAATCAGAAAACGTCGATCTCGTACTATTTTTGCTTGCCCTGCATCCATTTTATTGCCTGTCGTATTATTTTTTATGTCCATAGGTGTAAAGTGGTTAATACTGATATTATCTTAAAATTAGTTTTGTTATGCACATTAAGTGACGCAATGTTTCTAATACTTAATCCGGAATCTATAATGTCCAATCCTTCATTTTTGTGATAGGCGAATAATGCGTTAAAAAAACAAGCTCCGATACCCCTGCCTCTCAAATCCGACCTAATAAGAACCATTTTCCACATGGCATATTTCAGATTAAAATAATCTTGCAAATTATTAATGTAATAAATCAAAAATGCCGAGGGAATACCATTGTAATCATACACAATAATTTTTTGATTGCTATCCGTGAAGGCACTATGAATCCATTTCGAATAGAGCGATTCAGCTTTTTCATAGGCTATATTTCTGTCCGCATGGAATCGCTGTGTCACAAAAGCATTCTTGGAAAATTCCAAAATAAAGTTTAAATCTGTTTTTTCGGCACATCGTAGCGTTATAGAATTGTTATGATTGGGAGCATATTTTCTTAGATCAAGCTTGTTAAATACCCAACTTTCTATGAAAGAAAAACCAATGCGTTCCAATGCATTTATTAATAACAGATCAAGCGAAGGTATTTTAGCAACTACAAATTCTATCTTGTTATCCTTACACAAAAAAATAAACTTCTGCAGCAATGAGTTTATAATTAACAACTTCGCATCCGGCTCATTGCCCATAGCAAGAATATATTTAATGATGGCGGTTTTTTTACCAAAATGCTCTGTATCCCACCCGGAATTTTGCACGATAAGCAAACCATCCGTTATTCCCGAATGGGCTTCATGCGTTATCACTTCCACATCTTTTGAATTATCAATAAGCTGATCAACGCAATCAACAACATATTGCACAGACGAAGCGGTGGAAAGGTCGCGGTCTTCAATATACCTTCCGTAAGGATTGTCATTTATTAATCGTTTCAAAAGTTCTTTGCTAAATAAATTTTGCATGTGTTTAAACGCGGCCATTATTCGGAAGGTGTTGAAGAAGAACTTCGATTTCCAAGAGCCTCTGATTGAAATCCGGATGCGCGACTAATTCTTTCGCCACACTGGAATGCAGCGCTCGTTTTTCCCAAAACCCCTTAACAGTTTTTACTTCATTTACTGACATATAACCCTTTCATTTTTTAGACAATAATTATCGACCCGATGAACATGAGAGTGTTAAAAAGTGATGGCATCTTTTAATGATTCGATAACATAATCCTGTTCGGCCACCGTCATTTGAGGGTAAAGTGGCAGTACAATCGTTTCTTTAAAAGCCCTTTCGGTTTCCGGTAAATGGATTTCGCCAAAACGATTCCGGTAAGCCGGCTCCAAGTGAATAGCCATAACACCGCGACGTGTGGCGATCCCTTTTTCTAATAAAATATTCATGACTTCATCACGGCTCTTTTTTGCCTTTGGAAGAATCCGTAAAAGATAGGATTGATAATTCCCTCGGATGCCCTCCGGTTCTGAAGGAGGCTCCAGCTCTTCCATGGAAGAAAAGACTTGATTGTACCTCTCCGCAAAAAACCTTTTCTTTTCCAGAATCTCGTCAAGCTTCTGCATCTGGGCCAGGCCCACCGCTGCTTGCAGGTCGCTCATACGGAAATTGTATCCAAACACGGGATATTCCTCGAAAACAATCTTCGCGCTTTGATGGCGCGAGAGATCCGAGACCGAAGCTCCGTGAGACACGATGATTCGCGCGGCCTTGGCCAACTCTTCGCTATCAGTCGTGATAATCCCGCCTTCACCCGTGGTAATCAATTTCCGCGGATGAAAGCTGAAACAGGTCAGCTCACTGATTCCGCCGATACGCCGGCCTTTGTATTCCGATCCCAGGGCGCAGGCGGCGTCTTCCACAACCCTGAGATTCCGTTTCTTGGCAATTTTGAGAATCGGATCCAGATCCGCCGGAAGGCCGACCTGATCAACCGGCATGATGGCTTTGGTCCGTTCGGTAATAAGAGCTTCCAATCCGGCCGGATTCATATTATAGGTAGCCGGATCAATGTCCGCGAATACGGGCTTTGCGCCCCGGTGCACCACCGCATTGGCCGAGGCCACAAAAGTAAAAGAAGGCACAATCACCTCATCTCCCGGACCTACGCCCAATACTTCCAAACTGATTTGGAGAGCGCTCGTACAGGAGTTTGCGGCAATGGCAAACGGCGCGCTCACATAATCGGCAATGGCCTGCTCAAACAGCTTCACGCGCGGGCCCTGCGCCACCCATCCGGAACGGATGGTTTCGATCAGGATTTGTTCCTCCGTTTCATTGAAATAAGGACGCGTCACCGGGATCATCCCGGAAAACAGCTTTTCTTTCATAGCTTTAAAAGGAAACTCTTGCCCCTCCCCTTTTGAGCGATTTCGAGACGGCTTCCAGGACCCGCACCACTTGCAGGCCCTTAACGCCGTCCGTATCGGGTTTTCGATTGCGCAAAATGCAATCAATAAAATGTCCACATTCCCGGGCCAGCGGTTCATCCACATCCAGGCGCGGACTCACAATATCGCCCAGACGGTACGCCACTTTAGTTTTCGGGGAGTCAAAATCAATATGAGCTCCCTGATCCGCAATTTTTATCTTTTCCACGTTTTCTAGATCGTCGTAAATGGCCATCCGTTTATTGCACACAATGGCCATTCTCCGCATCTTTGCCGGCGCCAGCCAGCTTACATGCATATGCGCGACCACTCCGCCCTGAAATTCCAGGCGGATAAAAGCCACGTCCTCGACATTTTTCCGGATAAAAGATTGTCCCCAGGCGCTGACATACTGGGGGGATTTTCCCACCCAGCGCAGAATTATCGAAATATCGTGGGGTGCGAGGTCCCAGATCACATTCAGTCCGTCCGACTGGTACAACCCTAGATTCACGCGCACGGAATCGATATAAAAAAGCTCGCCCATTTGCCCCGATTTCAAAAGCTCGGCGATTTTAAGAACCGCGGGATTGTATTCAAACGTATGCCCGACCATCAAAATTTTTTTGGCGGCTCGCGCCAATTTGACAAGCTGAGTGCCTTCCCGGACAGTTGCGGTCAGAGGTTTTTCAACCAGCACGTGTTTTCCCGCTTTCAAAGCCCGGCTAGCCAAAACATAATGCGTGGAAATAGGCGTCGCGATGACCACCGCGTCAATGGCCGGATCGTTGAGAATGTCCTGGTATTTTGCGGTGAGCCGGACGCCCGGAAATTTTCTGGAAAAAGACCGGAGCCTTGACTCTTCAAGATCGCAGATGGAAGCCACGGTTGCATCCGCCAGGCCGTGAAAATTACGGATAAGATTCGGCCCCCAATACCCGCAGCCCACAACACCCACCCGGACGCAGCCCTTGATGGCTTCGTCCAAAAGGGTCTTAGGCGCTGATGATTCGTCTTTTTTTAAGATTTTCGTAGGCATCTGAAAAATACTCCTCGATAGAACCCTGACTTTTGATCCAATCAACAAAACGGTTAAGCCCCTCCTTTAAGGAAACCGGGGCATCAAATCCCAAACGCTTCAATTTTTCGGGTGAAAGTAATAGGTGTCGGACATCACCCCACCGAAATTCACCGGGAATATCGGGTTCTATCTCCCGGCCGTAAAGTTTTGCCAGTATCCCTACCAAATCCGCAATTCCAGTCGGTTTTCCCGTACCGACATTGAAAATATGGTGGCTTGCTTCTGCGCTCTCCAGTACGAAAAGATTGGCCCGGGCCACATCGCCGACATAAACAAAATCGCGCATTTGCAGTCCGTCTTCATAAACAACCGGCGGCAACCCGTTCAAAAGGCGCGTCGAAAAAATCGAGACAACGCCGGTATAAGGATTAAAAATGGATTGGCGGGGCCCGTAAGTCACCCCGTACCTGAGCGCTGCTACCGGAATGCCAAGCCGTTCACCGGAAGACAAAGCCATTTTTTCCTCAAAGTCCTTGGAAAGAGCATAAGGGCTCTGGGCATCGGACGCCCTTTCTTCAGCGGTAGGAAGAACTTTCAATTCCTTCCCGCACTTTGGGCAAAGAAGATTCCATTGTTTTTTTTTAAGCTGGCTCACCGGACGTGCCGGAGGGGCGAGCCGACCGTCCTTCTCGCATTCATAAGATCCCTCACCATACACGGCCTGGCTTGAAGCAACCACGATTTTTTCCACGGGAAATTTTTCCTTTTCAATGGTTTCAAAAAGGCGCGCTGTTCCTATGACATTGACCTCAAAGTATTTGGAAAAATTCTCCGTAAATCCACCAAACGCCGCCTGATGAAAAACAAAGCGGGCGCCTTCGAGCGCTCTCCGGATGTCCGATTCATTGCGGACATCCCCTTCAACAAAATCAGCGCCGGGATTGACCCAACGCGGCTTGCCTTGAGGATGGGTTTGCTTTTCCAAATTATCGAGAATAGTGACTTCATAACTGCTTTCAATCAGAAGATCAACGATATGAGACCCAATGAGACCGGCCCCGCCCGTGACCAGCGCTCGGCCCTTACTTCGAGCCATGCTTGCCCACCTCCGCCGATTTCGAATTTGAGATCACAACGGGTTCTCCGCCCCGGTCAATCGAAGTCTGTATAGCGCATATTGCGCGGACCACGGCAAGGCCGTTCGCGCCGTCCGCAAGCGGTGGTTTTCCGGACCGGATCGAATCGATAAATTCCAAACAAACATTCTGCAGGGGCTCCTGGGCTTCTATCTTGGGGCTCAATATATCCCCGTCGCGCAAAAGAAGCTGAAATTCACCGAAGTTGTCATAAGGCTTGTCAATGCTCACCCCTTTTTCAAATAAGCGCAGCCTCTCCAACGGATTCAAATCATCAAATAAAACACGCGCCTTGCTGCCGATCACCGCCACCTGGCGAAGCTTGTTCGAGTCCACCCAGCTGATATGGATATTACCGATGATTTGATTATCATAAAAAAGGTTCACAAAGGCCACGTCTTCCAACGCCGGATTCAAATGGCCGACTCCAACAGCAGAAACGCGTTTAGGTTTATCTCCTAGCAGATAAGAAAAAATCGAAACATCATGAGGAACCAGATCCCATACCGCGCTGACATCATTCCGGATAAGCCCCAGGTGAGTCCGGGTAGCCTGAAGGTAATAAATCTTGCCGAGCACTCCGCGGTCAATGTATTCTTTCATCTTGCGGACCGCCGGGTTATAAAGAAACGTATGGCCCACCATGAGAGTAAGTTTGGATTCGCGGGCCAGCTCAACCAATTCCTCCGCCTCCTCAACCTTGATCGCCAGCGGTTTTTCCACCAGTGTGTGTTTGCCGGCTTGCAGGGATTTTTTTGCCAGGTCATAATGCGTCATGGCCGGAGTCGCGATGATGACTGCATCAATTGAATCATCATTCAAAAGAAAATCGAAATCGGAAACCGCCTTGACTTGCGGATGGTATTTTTGAATTTTCCGGATCACAATTTCCTGCTTGTCGCAAACAAGAGGGACTTCCACCTGATCCATGAATTGGAGGTTCCGCAGGTAATTGGGACCCCAATGGCCGTACCCTGTTAATGCCACCCGTATCATTTTTTGCATGGAACCTTTCTCAACCGCGCTTGGAAAGCAATTCCCTTTTCGTGTTAATGGAATCAACAGTGCCGGCCGCGTGCGCCGGATTGCCAATCACCACCGTCCGCGCCGGCACATTTTTCGTAACAACACTTCCCGCCCCCACAAACGCCTCCTCGCCGATCACAACACCGGGGAGAATGGTTACATTGACGCCGATTCGCGCTCCCTTTTTGACCTGGGGACCTTCCAAACAGGTGCTGATAGGATATTTGTCATTGGCAAAAATAACGCCAGGCGCGATGAAAACATCGTCTTCAATAACCGTGCACTGTGCGACATAACTGTTGGCATGAATCCTGACCCGGTCTCCGATCACACAGCTATAATCAACAATCGTGTTGGACCATACCCATACGCCGTCACCTATGCGAACATCCTCCCGGATCACCACATGATGGCCGGATTCAAAATTATCCCCGATGCGGACACTTTGGTAAATCACCGATCCGCTCCGAATTTTGGAATTCTTCCCGAGAATGACATCTCCGCGATTGGCTAGTCGACCGGAAGGGTATCCGAGAATGACATCCTCATCGATCAAGGACGGACTTCCGATTTGTATGTTAACGTTGGGCCATTTTTTCATGGTTATGCGCGATTTGTCTGCGGAATGCCTAATTGGGCCCTGACTTGCTCCTCGATCCAGAGGTAAGTTCGCCGCAACCCCTCCTCCAGGGAAATTTTAGGCTCCCATCCTAACACCTTACGCAGCTTGGTGTTATCAGAGTTACGGCCCCTTACTCCCTGAGGGCCGGGCACATGCTTTTTTACCACTGGGAAAACCGCAATTTGAGCTATCATATCCGCTAACTGGTTAATCGTCAATAAACGGTCCTGCCCCAGATTCAACGGGTCCGGATAGTCTGATCTCATCAGTTTATAGAGCCCGGTCACGCAATCATCGATATAGCAAAAAGAACGCGTTTGCTCCCCATCCCCCCATATTTCGATTTCCGGTTTTGCGGTCAATTTTGCCATCGCTATCTTGCGTGACATGGCCGCGGGCGCCTTTTCCCTTCCCCCATCCCAAGTTCCCAAAGGACCAAAAATATTATGAAACCGGACAATACGGGTTTCTATTCCGTATTCTTCGCGATAGTGCATGCACAAACGCTCCGCAATGAGCTTTTCCCAGCCATAGGCATCCTGAGGCTGTGCCGGATAAGCATCTTCTTCCTTAAGAGGCGTCACCTTCACATCCGTCTGAAGATACTCGGGATAAATGCATGCCGAGGAAGTATAAAGATAGCGCTTTACACCGCTCACGCGGGCTGCCTCCAGCGTATGAATATTAATGAGTGAATTGTTGTGCAAAATCTCGGCATGGTGAGCTGATATAAAACCCATGCCACCCATGTCAGCCGCCAGCGCATAAACCTCTTCAATATCCTTCGTCGCCTTCAGACAATTTTCCCAGCGCCGGAGGTCCAGCAACTCAAATTCATCCGCATCCGTTTTGTTATATTCCGGATATTTTAAATCAACCCCGCGTACCCAATATCCCTTTTGTTTCAAGTAAGTCGTCAAATGATGCCCGATAAAACCTCCCGCCCCGGTCACCAAAACTTTCGTTTTATCCTTCACTGGCATAGATTGTCACTCCTTTGTGTCTTTCAGCGTTAAACCTCTCCCATGTTTTTACCAAAACATGAGCTGCAAAAATCATAAAAAACGGCATAACCGGATAACGGTAACGTATCACGCCATGTAAAACAATGTGCAGCAGAAATATATAAGCAATCAGAAAATAAACCGGGAAAAAATCCCGCCACCTCGGTAAATTCTGCACCAAACCTATCAAGCCCAGAGTAACTACGGGAATATAAGTGACCGCGGCCGCAATCTTGGCATAAACCGGCGAATCCGCCTGGTAAGGCCGCCACATCCCGATGAGTTTGGGCTTTATGAGTTGAAGAAATCTGACGGGATGGGCACGGATGTACTCAACCGCTTTTTTAAAAAAATAACGGTCCGCTTCCAGCGTGTAGGGCGGAGGCAGGTTCAAACTGGGATCCTGCGGAAAATAAGAGGCATTATTAAAAGTCCATTCAGCACCGCTGGATTGTCCCTTCACAGTCTCATTGTTTGAGAGGTATAAATAATGGCCTGAGGAAGTGGTGATCATCACAAATTGCTTATGGATGAGCGAATTTCTCAATATCCAAGGCCCAATCACGATAATGAATGCGGCCAAAAAGGCCACAAATTTCGAAAGACAAGCTTTACGCGAATCCTGGTCAATAAAAAACCACACGCCCATTGCCATAAAGTAATGCACCAGGCTGTCTCTGGTTAAAACCGCCAAACCCGCGAAAATGCCGGACAACCAAAGATTTCGGCCGGGCTTTTTGCAGGCTTTTGCAGCCCCTTTGGGGCCCCCTCCGGAGCCAAAGGCGGAGGGGGTTTGTTGCCCGCGGTGATAACGGTAAAGATGGTAAAAGCTTGCCAGCACAAGCAGGACGAATAAATTTTCGGCCGCAACTTCTACGGTAAACCGGACCGCGGCATAGTCAAACGCCAATAAACCGGAAGCAACCATTCCCACCTTGTCATCAAACATCTCTCTGGCTAACGCAAACAGCACAAGGCAGCTTACCGCTCCCAAAACGGCCTGGGCAAGATACACCCCGAACGGAAAAGGGCTTATTTGTGACACCAGACCTACGAACAGGCAATAAAGCGGAGGACGGCGCGCCGGCGGTTCGCCGGGAAACTGAAATCCCCTGCCTTCCATAAGACTCCGCCCCATGCCATAATAAAAATGGGAATCCGACGACAAGCGTTCACCGCTTCCGGTCTGGTACCATACCGCAATAAAAACAAGCCGGAAAAGCAAAGCCAAACCGAAGACAATCAGCAACCGTTTCATGTTCCTCCGGCAGCGGCAAGAGATGATTCTCGCACCTTTAGTAAATACAAAGCCATAACCAGACCGTTCACAAACCAGAATGGTTCCATAATCCGAACAATGTAGAAAGTGGGAGCGCCGAACGCATGGAAAAGAAGGGCAATAAGACCCGCACGATAGCCTAAAACCATCCCCTTCAGAAAAGCATCCTCCATGGAATGAAAAAGCCAGACACTGATTTTAAAAAGTCGCACAAAAATCCAGATCCAAAAAGCAAGGCCAAGGATTCCGATTTCATGAAGCGTCCGAGCATACTGATTGTCGGCGGGATAGGAAGTGACTCCTCTTCCAATCAAGGGACTGTAAGCACAATTACCCCAAACAATTTTGAAAGCCGTAATCCTTTCTTGAAAGGACTGGTCCACGCCCATGATTCTCCCTGGATTTTTGGCATCATAGCTGGTAAAAGCAAGTCTGTCCTTGACGGAGGCGGGGAGCCAGACGACCGAGGTGAGCGCCAAAAGGACCAAAAAAAGGGTAATCCATCGTTTCTTGGCCACGATGCCTATGAAGATCATCCCCGAAACCAAAGCGGCATAAGATGTCCGATTAAGTGTGAAAAGAAAAGGAATAAACACGATCAACCCGATGATCCCATACACCCACCGTAAAAAAATTTTGTCCGCATAAATAAAAAGTCCGAAGACAATAAGAAGAAGAAAGGCCATGTAACCTCCGACGCTGGCCGGTTCGGGCGAGCCCTCAAAAGGCGCTGAAATCCGGTGCTCGGAAAAGATCTCCACGCTCGAGACTTGGAAAAACGTATAAATTCCTATCAACGTAAGCGTCAGAATCATAAAAAATAGAAACTGTTTCACCTGGCCTTCGGTACTCACGTAATTCATTGCGATAAAAAAAATGGCAAAAAATTCAGCGGTTTTAAAAATAAACATTGTTGCGGGAAGAGGGTCAATCCATCCCGTCGGGATACCAACCAGGGTTGACAAAATCATTAAACCCAGAAGGCACCCAATAGGTTTATTCAAGGGCGAACGGGTGAGCAAATGAGCGCCTTTCTCGGTCGATATTCTGGCCAGCCAGGCCAGGCACAAAACGGGTATCAGGATATCTTCCAAACGGATGACAATGGGATGGAGCCAAATCTCTGTGACGATGGGGATTTCCGGTGAAAAAAGCATGAAAAAGATGGTCAGAATAATCCCGACCTTGACCGCAAAAAATGAAATCAAAAAATAAAATATGGCTAAGACGGCCAAATAAAAATAAACTTGCGAATAATCTGTACTCATTGAGTTTAAGCCCCCGGATGGGATGCCATCATTTGATGGTAGATTGTATCATAGTACTCTTTAGCCGATGCGTCTTTGGGATTCTCTTCAAGCGCTATTCTATAAATCCTTAGGGCGTCTTGATAATGGCCATGGGTCATATAAAAATCCGCGACGGGCTTGCGGATGGCCGCGTGCATGTATGCCAAGTCTTTCACCACTTCACCCGCCTGTTTCAGGGAAATATCCAGCTCGGCTACGGCCAGCTCCCAGCGCCCATTATCCCCAAGGACCCGCCCCAGACAGCCATGGCTGTACCACTCATCGCGCATGACCTTTCTCAACTCATCGTAATCCTGAGTCACCCGATAGATCCTTTTCAAAAGATCGCATACATTTATCTCAGCGCCTTCGACTAATTCAGGAATCTTAAGATATTTTTCAAAGGATTCGACAGCCTCCTTTTTCATCCCGTGGCGGATCGCGAAATTGCCGAACTGCGACAAGAACAAAGCATTCCTGGGTTCAATATCCAGGGCCTTCAGGAATTCCTGCCTCGCCTGGGCGATCTCCTTTTCTTCCTCAAAAAGAAAGGCAAGCAGGTAATGATTGTCCGCATTAAACGGCTGGAGCTTAATTAACCGTTCGTAGATCCGCATGGCGGCTAATCGATAATTTGTCTTATTTGTGCCGCTAAACGAAAGCCCCGATCGCTTCTGATACAGCCCGCCCAATGCGTTAAGATATTTGATGTCATGTCCGGTTAATGATTCCGCCCTTAAATATTCTTGCTCAGCCTGATTCCAGTTAAAGTCTTTATCAAGCCGGACACCCCTCTCAAAGTGAATTTGAGCGGATAAATGCCTTGCCGTGAAAATATTCACGACAAAAACTAAAACAAAAATCGATATACGGATCACGGGAATAGCGGGACCCATCCACCTCTTCAAAAAATCGGGCGGGATATTCTCCCTCCGCGGATTGGCTGTCTCGAAAATACAGGCACTTGACGCCAAAAAAGCGGCAAAAAAGAAGCCGATCGCATAAATTCTCAGTGCAAAATCGGTTAAACTGGCTAGAATCAAACTCAAACCGGTCGAGGCAAATCCAATGGCTAAGACTTTATCATCGCCTGAAGCATTCGCACTGCGCATCAATAAAAAGGCACTGCGGAAATAGGTTCTGATAAATAAAAACATGCCCGCTAATCCCCCCAGGCCAAGATCCACCGTCAGTTGAAGGAAATCATTATGGGCATAATCGACAAAAAACCGGTCAATGTGCACTCGGTATTTGGGAAAGATATATTGAAAAGTACCCAGGCCCCAACCCACGGGACGGGCCGCAATAGCGCGCAAGGATCCATGCCATAACTTGAAGCGATAGATGAGGTTGTAAAACTTTGGGGTTCCTGGCGCATTCCAAAGCTCACTGAATCGCTGGGAAACAACAGACAGAAAACCCCTTCCCCAGAAAGCGCCCAGAATCCCGGCTAAGATAACGGCCACCATCAGGCACCCAAACGTTCTGGCGCTCATCACTCGAAAGAATTTCAAACCGGCAATAAAAAAGCAGCCCCCGATCCCAAGAGCAATCCATGCCGTCCTGGCGCGACTCAAAACCAGCGCATATCCCATGATCAAAAGAAGCACAAGCAACAGCAAGCGCAAAATCCAATTCCGGGTACCTGCCGCAAGTGACAACGCCGCAAACACTCCGAAGAGCAAAAACACCGCAAAATGACTTCCGTTGACAAAACGGGAAGCTAAAGAATTGTACCGATACCAGAAGCTGTTTGGAAAAAGGCCGTGGTACTGGAGAAGGCCGTAAAGCGAATACAGGGCCGCAATAATGCTCAACAGCCATAGAAAAAGCCGCAACCCCTCGCGATTCGTGACAAGACTCCGGACCAAGATATAAAATAAAATAAGACCAAAAAATCGGCGGAAGGCGAACAAACTTTCAAAGGGCATTACAGAGACCAGTCCATAAACAAAGATAATACCCGTTGCCCATAAAATGAACCGATCGATCGTGGAGAAACCATGCGGGAAGATGGTTTTAAAGTTTAAAAATGGAAAGAGCGCCAAAAACGAGGAAAAAATAACAAGCTGGGCGAGAAGCTGTTCTTTGAAGCCTGTCAGGCCGTGAAACCACGGGATGACGAAAAGAAAGGCAGAAACACCTAAAAAATGAAAAAAATATCCGGCTTTTAAAGTGCCCTTTGGGGGAGGATCTTGCAGCGTCATTACAACGGCTTACTTCACATGCGTCTTTCCCACTTCATCAACTCACTGAGATGGGCCCATCCCTGGGCCAGGGATGCCTTGAGAGGTTCCTTAAGGAGTTTTATTTTTTCAAGGACGCTGACACTACCTGCAGTTTGGAAAGTTTTATTTTCTTTTGCTTTTGTTTTCCCGTCTCCTTTCCCCGCATCCCCGTAATAGCTATAGTAATCGTTATATCCATATTGCCGACTGTAATAATAGGACTGGTGGTGGCTCGAAACACAGTTGAGAATGCAGCCGATGATTTTTCCATGAACAGTCTCAATTGCATTTTTGGCGTGAAGGTACATATGTCTTGGAATAAATCCGGCGCGCACCACAAGGATAGTGCCATCGACATGAGAAGCAATAATGGGCGCATCCGCTACCGAAATAATCGGCGGTGAATCAAAGATCACAAAGTCAAATTCTTCCTTCAATTCATCCAGCAATCTCTTAACCCTTTTTGATGAAAGAAGTTCTGAGGGATTTGGAGGAACGACGCCGCTGGTGATGCAATATAAATTCTCAACCTTTGTCGGCCGGACAACATCTTTCCATGAATCTCCGGACGCTAAAACATTGCTAAGCCCCGACTCATGATCGCCTAATTGAAGGATATTATGCAGGGACGGGCGTCTCATATCCGCGTCAATCAGCAAAGTCCGCAACCCTGCTTGTGCAAAGCTGATCCCCAAGTTGCATGCCGTTGTTGTTTTGCCTTCACCCTTCACGGCACTTGTAACTTGTATAAGTTTCAAGGAACGATCAAGAGAACCAAAAGAAAGGCTGGTGCGAATAATGCGGTAGGCCTCTGCCACATAAAGAGGAAGGTTGGAATCACTCGTATTCCAATACGAGCGAATGGAAGGCGCTCCTTCCACCAACGCCGCTCGCTTTTCCTCGTCATCCGGGTCCAAGTGCACTAACGGCACCATGCCCAGGGGCATAACTTTGAGATAATTCCTGACATCAATTAAGCTGCGGATACTGCTATCCAAATATTCGAGAAAATAAGCCAATCCCAATCCAAAGCCGAGCCCGGCAAAAAGCGCTATAAAGAAATTCAATCGCTTATTGGGGCTGATAGGAGCCGACGGAACCGCGGCAGGTTCGATGATTTTCGCGTCAGACCATATGCTGCGGTTTCCCGATAATTCAACCTCCTGAAGTTTTTTGAAAATTGAATTATACATGTCGCGATTTGTGTTGACCTCCTGCTCTAAAATCGGTTTTAGATTGAGCAAATCACTCTCGATGGGCACAATAGCATCCACAGTGACATGGGGCTGTGTGATTAAGGAAAGGACGTCTTTTCTCCGGCCAAGTTCCAATCCGCCTAAAGTCTGACTGCTCTGAACCAGCTTTTCAGAAAGAGAATTAACGCTCGCCATCAAACTCACCACCAGGGGGTGCTTCTCTCCGTACACCTTTAGCGCCTGGTAAAGCTCTAATTCCTTAGTGACTTTTTGTAGAGCGATTTCTCCTGTCTTAATTTTTTCGCGGATTTCGGATAGACTTCTTGAAATCACCGAAAAACTTTGTTTGAAGGCCTCAATTTGAGATTCGTAATTAATTTCAATATAAGTTTCCGAAGCGGCATCCGCCAATTCCTTGACCATGCGCGGGTCATGCCCCCGAACACCAATGGTAATAATACGCGCGCCGCTTTCAAGCTGTCTGGCTGACAGAGAACCACGAATCGATCTTAATAAGGGTGCGCGTTCTTTTTCGGAAAACACGGATTCCTTCGATTGGCCCTCGCCCTTTTCAGGCACGGAGAAACATTGCAGGAGGGGTTTCCTGTTCTCCGGACGGTCTACCCTTCTTAAAATTCTCTCGGCAAGAACCGGACTGCGGAGAAGGTGCAATTGGGTCAACATAAACGTCGGATCCTGCATCACGGACGACGCAGAAATGTTTTGACTCGAAAGATCCGACTCTTTAGGCTGTAGAACAACCTCCGCCGAAGAGTAATACACTGGTTTTTGGGTTAGATTAATGGAAAAGGCAATGGCGGTTGTCGTTATAACGGAGGTTAGCAGGATGCGCTTTCTTTTCCACAAAACGCTGAGGTAGGAATGAAAACTGGAACCGCCGGGGTCAAAATCCGTTTGCGCCTCTTGGGCCTTCTTCACGGCGTAGGGTGCGGAAGTCACGGTCTCACTCATATCAGATCCAGCTCTCCGGGACGATAATCAAATCCCCGGGACGCACCACCACATCATCTTTCTTTTTACCCTTCATGATATCGACCATATTAAGCCGTATCACCACCTCGTGTCCACCCTGATTTCTCCGAATCTGAATGCGGTTAAGGGCTGCCGACTCGGCTGCGCCATCCGCAAGCTTGATAGCTTCGAGAACCGTCAAATCCTCGACCCATTCATAAGGGCCCGGTTTTCTGACTTTGCCGAGCACATAATATTTTTCGCCCGTTGCGGAAGAAACATAGATCGTGTCCCCCGGATGAATCGAAATATTTTGTGAGAGATCTCCCTTGGCCAGCAGGGAAATCAAATTGACTTCAAGGGCTTTCGCGTTTTCCTCACCCTGGGAACCTTTTTTTCTTTTCCCAGAGGCCATACTTAGAGGAACCGCATCCTCTGAAACATTAGCAGGCCTGATCACTGTCATTCTCTTTGCCGACGGTTTTACACCACTTACCATGAACAGAACTTCAAGAACCGGAAGCGATCCTTTCAACTTGTAAAGGCCGGGCTGGGCAACATCACCAAAGACAAGTATCTTCTTGCTATTGTACTCTTTGACGCTAACGCTAACCTGCGGATCTTTTACGTACCCCTCCGAAAGCTTTACTTTAAGCAAGTCTTGAACTTCCTTGGGAGTTTTTCCGGATACAGAGAGAGTCCCCAGAAAGGGGTAAGAGATATTCCCTTTTGCGTCGACCGCCACGGTTTTACTCAGGTCAGGAGTTTGCCAGACACTAATTTCGAGGACATCCTCCCGGCCAATCTGGTAAAATTCTTCGTCTTCTGCTGAAGCGTGAGGTATTAAGGGGGGAAAAACCAAGGCTATGGCTAAAAGAGCCGAAAAAAACGACTTAATTATGGACTGATCCATGCTGACTGAACTCTGGGTGATTCGCTAGCTAAAAATGGTAATAGACTTGCTATTTTGGTTCAGCCGCCAATAACTCACTAAACTATAAGTCCGGAAGTCCGGCTCAATATTTCAGAAAGAAATATTTACCCCGCCTGTTACCTTGTGAAAGGTATATTCGCTACGGCCCGGAGGATTCATGGCACTAAATCTGCGGCCGAAAGTATATCCGATATCAAAGCTCATGTACCTCGTCAAGCGGTAGGTGTAACGAGTGCCTGTTTCAAGAAGCTTTTCGTCATTTTTTCGGCCCGTAGTCACGTTGTCATCAATATCTGAGTTTACAAACTGGGCGTCCAGAAAAGCAGATAATGAATTTTTCTCATTGAAAAAGTAGCTTCCGGTAGTGCCAATACGGTCAACCCGCAACACACGGAAATTCGTATCAAAGGTATCCAGATTCCCCGCTTCCGGATTATCTTGTCTCAAAACAAAGTCAGTGTTGAAGGTGTCCTGCAATGACCTTGAATAGTTCAAACCCCACACAATTTTTTTCCCCATAGTATGGGTCAATGAAGCCCCGTAGACCAGGGATGATATGGTGCTCCCCTTGGTAAAATTTCTATAGGCCCATCCGATACTTGCTCCAAGCACTGTTTTGGGGCCTAACTCATAAGCGGCCGCAAGTGAAGGCAGGTACTGTTTATAATCTCTGCGCAACGCTTCCGTAAAGTTTCTGATATTCCATGTAAAAGATGGACTGAGGGTTAGCTTGTCCGTTACGGAATAGTCGAGAAGGCTTCTAATCCCATTATCCTTAAAGTCCATCTGATCCACCGTTACATCACTGGCTGTCGGGTCATCATAATATTGGAACAGATCTATAATGCTTCCGGAAAGCTTGTCACTGATCCGATGGCTTATCTGGGCCTGTGCTGTCTCTAGAAAAAATGTATGCCCTATTTTATCCGGAGCCTCACTCCATTGCATATTGTTGCTGGCTCCGAGAGTCGTATCCGGGGAAAGCCGGTATTGCGACAGCGCGTTGATTGTGTGCGTGCCAGTTGTTAAACTTGTGTGTGCTCCCTGCGTTGTTGAAAGTCCGTAGGTATAATCGATTTCATTGTAAAGTTTGTCACCCACCGGAAGCACCAGCGTAACGCCCGGGGCAATGCGTGCCTGCCAAGCGGCATCGGACTGTTTTTCTCCTACGCGCGCATTGGAATTGAACCCGTTGGTAAAGGAAAAATGCGGACGGATTCTCGGCCTACCGCCGCCGGCGTCAGAGTTAGAGATTTCAGAAAATGAATTACGGATCCTTGAGAACCAACTATCGCCCTGCTGAGATCCGCCATCTGCGCTAAGAATCGGAGTTCCCAGAAAAAGTGGCAAAAACAGGAGAATAGAAATGCACAGCACAATATTTTTCCTGTTCGCGATATTAGAATAGCTCATGTTTCACCTCGTTGGTTTTCATTTTAGCATGGATTGATTTTATGCTTTTAAAGTTTTTAAAAAAGAAAAGAGCCAAAAATCAGCCGCCAGAAATTGATCCAGAAGCCCCCGACGTTGCCTTAAAGACTGCCAAATGCCGATCTGAAAGAACGCTTGTCAAATGATCTTCGACCTTAGCGACAAGTTCATCGAAGGTAAGGTTTGCATAATCTTTTGCATCTCCACCCAGAAGACTGACCAGAAATTGCTTATCTATGGGGGCATCTTTCTTCCAACCCTCCTCAGGCGCAATCCCCAAGCTGATTAAAAAGTCTATTGCATCCTTCCCCAGAGGAGCGGGTGGCAATTTGCTCAAAGCACCCGCTTGCTGAACAAGCCACAGAGCGAATTCACCCTGCGTCGTCTTTCCTTCTTTCAATTCCGCATGCGACACTGCCGGAAAAGCAAGCGTGAAAATAACGAACAATAGTACACTCATCAGTGCGAATTTGCCTTTCATTTTGTATCCTCCATAGGTTCCTAACTGTTTCTTATTTATCGGCTGATAATAAATTATCTTGAGAACTTTAATAAGACCAGCCGTTTCATGCAAAGTTGTAATATAAGATTAAATCTACACGCAATTTTACAGGACGTCAACAATTTTTTTCACTTTTTTTTAATTTTAACAGAACTTAAAATTAAGCCCGCGTCGCAACGGGCTGCGAGCTTCCCTGTCCAAGCTTGTTCCCGACAAATACCGTTAAATCCACAACACGATTGGAATAGCCCCACTCGTTGTCGTACCAGGAAACAATCTTAAAGAAGCGCTTTTCGCCCTTCAAATTGTTCTGAAGGGTGGCCAATGAATCATAGATCGATGAACGGTTGTCATGAATAAAATCCGTGGAAACGACCTCTTCATTGGCGTAACCCAAATAACCTTTGAGATAAGTCTGGGAGGCTTTTTTCATGAGGCTGTCAATTTCCTCAATGGAGGAGTCTCTCGAACTCCTGAAAGTCAAATCCACAACCGAGACATCAGGCGTAGGAATACGGAAGGCCATACCGGTCAGTTTGCCTTTCACAGCCGGAAGAACTTCTCCGACCGCTTTTGCCGCGCCGGTGGTGGAAGGAATAATGTTGATAGCCGCCGCCCGGCCTCCCCGCCAATCTTTCTTAGACGGGCCGTCGACCGGTTTTTGCGTCGCGGTGTAGGAATGAATGGTTGTCATGAGGCCGGTTTCGACTCCGATACCCTCTTTAAGCAGCACATGAATGAGGGGGGCCAAACAATTTGTGGTGCAACTGGCATTGGAGATAATATTGTGTTTCTCCGGATCATATTCCCCTTCATTGACACCCATGACCAGGGTTTTGACCTCCCCTTTTGCGGGCGCCGAAATAATGACTTTTTTTGCTCCTGCCTGCAAATGCCCGGAAGCCTTTTCACTGTCCGTAAACAATCCGGTGGATTCAATCACCAAATCAACGCCCAGAGCCTTCCAGGGCAGTTCGGCGGGATTCCTGGTCGCCATGACGCATTTGATTTTGTGGCCGTTGACAATTAACGTATCGGCTTCTTCTTTGGAAGGATCGCTTTTCGCGGTGGCGAGATCATGTTTGAATTTGCCGTGAATCGAATCATATTTAAGCTGATAGGAAAAATAGTCCGCATCCGTTGACACGTCCACCACCGCCACCACATCAATGGTCTTCCCCAATAATCCCTGGTCACAAATGGCCTGAAACACCAAACGGCCGATCCGGCCAAACCCGTTAATGCCAATCCTCATAGCCATAATTACCTTTCCTCCCGAAAGTTACGTAAGAGATGCAACCTCAAAAAGTATTACGAATTACAAACGCTTCAATTATATGGACAGCCCCTCACCTGTCAAGCAATTCATCCCCCGGCTGAAGGCGCTGGCCGAGGGCAAATTCATGGGCCGTCATTTCGCGCTTTCCGGCGGGTTGGACTCTTTCAATAAGAAGCGCGCCTTGGCCGGTCTGTATACGAATAAATCCCGATTTATTGATTTCCAAAATCTGCCCCGGCTTCCCTTCGGCACATGCCGGATTTTGCAGTCTTGCTTTGATAATTTTAAGCGATTCCCCTTTGAAAAGAATGTACGTGCCCGGCCAGGGCGCCAACCCCCGCACTAAATTTGCTATTTTAGCCGCGGATTTTTTCCAGTCAATCAGGCCATCGTCTTTTTTAAGCTTGGGAGCAAGAGTCGCCTCCGCGTGATTCTGCGGCGCGAACCGGAGCGTTCCGGATTCGGCCTTTTCAAGCACCTCCGTCAAAAGTCCTGTTCCCTCGCGCGCGAGTCTGCCCAGAAGACTGGGCGCATCGTCCTCATCGAGAATCGGAAACGCCTTCTGAGCGGCAAGGTCTCCGGAATCCATTTCCTGCGTCATCTTAAAAATCGAAACGCCGGCCTGTTTTTCGCCCCGGATAATCTGCCAGTTGACCGGCGCCGCGCCCCGGTATTTGGGAAGAATCGAGGGATGCACATTGAGCGGATATTTCTTCGGTAGCGCTAGCCACGAAGCTGGAAGGATTTTTCCGTAGGATGCGACCACCAATACATCGGGCTCCATCTTTTTCACCGCATCCAAAGCCTGCTCGTCTTTCAACTTCGCGGGTACAAGACATGTCACCCCTTTTCCCTCTGCTAAAACTTGCACCGGATTGGGCTGAATCTTCAAGCCCCGTCCCTGCGGTTTTGAAGGCGTTGTGACCACCGCGGAAATTTTGTGGGGGGAATTTAGAAGCGTTTCAAGAAAAGGAACGGAAAAATCTGAAGAACCAAAAAAAACTATTTTCACAGTGGTTGATGCCCTGGGCGTGCCCTGGGCATCAACTTCAGGGTGCGCAAATCACTGACCAAGGTCTGGCGCTGTTTCAATCCCAGGCGGTCAATGAAAAGTTTGCCGTTCAAATGATCGATTTCGTGCTGGAAAATCCGGGCCTCAAAATCCTCGGCCATCAATTCAAGCGTCTTTCCCTTCACATCCTGCGCCTTCACCTTAATTTTTTTCGCGCGTTTGACTTCCGCGGAAATTCCCGGAACGCTCAAACAGCCCTCGAGGCCCAGTTCTTCTCCTTCCTGGGAAAGAATCTGAGGATTGATATATACTTTCTCTGTGCCGCGCTTGGCCTGAGGAGACACCACGATAATCCGTTTGAGCACGCCCACCTGCGAAGCCGCAATCCCCACCCCTTCATCTTCATACATGACGTCGATCAGGTCGGCGATAAATTTTTTATCCTCAGCCGTAAGACGCTCCACCTCAAGCGAAACTTGCGTGAGTACGGGATCGGGGTATGTTCTAACTTCAAGTTTAGCCACAAGATAACCTTTTAAGGGCTATATTTTTGGTCATTCTTCGCTCAGCGAAGCAGCCCTTCAACGCAGTAGCCCTTTAGGGTAGGATCGCTCAGGATGACTTATGAAACCGCTTCTATCACAAAACACTGACAGGGTCAACATCCACAATCAGCTTGATGCGGCTGGGTTTCGTCACGCCGGACAGCCGCTTCCTTAATTCCCGGTTAATGGCCCTCACATCATCCCCTTTGAGCATGAGATGCCAGCGGAAATGACCTCGCAGTTTATAAAAAGGAAGCGGCGCGGGACCGATCAATTCAAAAAATTTTGCGCTCCGGTCCGCAAGATTTTTCTTTAACTCCATCGCGTAACGGTAGATTTCCTGTTCATCCGGACTGTGAATAATTAAATTAATCAAATGGCTGAACGGCGGAAGGCCGAGTTCCTGGCGCATGGGAACTTCCTTATCATAAAACGCCTGATAATCATGGTCTTTGGCAAACACGATGCTGTGATGATGGGGAGAAAAGGTCTGAATAATCACCTGGCCTTTGAGGGATCCCCGGCCTGCGCGGCCCGCCACTTGCGTAAGAAGCTGAAAAGTCCTTTCACTGGAACGGAAATCCGGGAGCGCTAGGCCCACATCCGCGGAAATCACGCCCACGGTCGTGACCTGCGGAAAATCAAACCCTTTGGCAATCATCTGCGTCCCGACAAGAATATCAATCCGCCCCGCCCTGAAATCTTTGAGAATTTTCTCCTGCATGCCTTTGTGCCGGGCCACATCCGTGTCCAGCCTCGCGATCCGCGCCTGCGGAAAAAATCGCGCGATCTCGCTTTCAATTTTTTCCGTTCCCCAGCCCACATATTTAAGTACGCCGGCCTGGCAGGACGGGCATCGGTCTTCGAGTTTGGTCTGAAAATTGCAATAATGGCAAAGGAGAATTTCTTTGCTCTGGTGATAGGTCAAAGAAACACGGCAATGCCGGCACTGCACAATTTGGCCGCAACCCAGGCATTGAACTTGTGTGGCAAAACCCCGACGGTTGAGCAAAAGCAGCACGCTTTCTTTTTTTTCAAGAGAAGCCGCCACTTCCTTCTGAAGAGGAAAAGAAAAAATGGAAAGTTTACGGTGAATCTCGATTTCTCTCTTCAAATCCACGATCCTGACCAACGGAAGTTCGCGGTTGACCACGCGCTTGGTCAAAACCACTTTGGTGATTCTGCCTTCATTCGCCTCGCGCATGGTTTCAAGCGACGGCGTCGCGCTGCCGAGAATCAAAACCGCATTTTCAAGTTCGGCTCTTTTTTTCGCGGCCTCGCGCGCGTGATAACGCGGCGTTTCCGCCTGCTTGTAGGAATTCTCATGCTCCTCATCCACAATGATAAGGCCGAGATTTTCGACCGGCGCAAAAAGCGCGGAGCGCGGCCCCAGCACCACCCGGCTTTTTCCCTCGCGGATGCGGAGCCAGGCCAGCATCCGTTCCCGGTCTGTGAGCCGGCTGTGGATGATTTCAAGGAGCCCGGAAAAATGCCCCTGAAAAAAATCCCGGATCTGGGTCGTAAGCGCGATTTCAGGCACCAGGCAAATCGCGCCTTTTCCCTTTTCAAGCCCGTGTTTGATCGCACGGATGTAGACTTCCGTTTTGCCGCTTCCGGTCACGCCGTGCAAAAGCACCGGATGATAGCGGCCCGTATCGGAAAATTTGCAGATTAAATCCAGGGCATAAACCTGCTCTTGGGTGAGCTCAAAATCCGTTGGCGTTACAAAATCCTCCGCTTTTGCTTCCGTAGCCGTGGCGTGCGCAAAATCCCCGTGTTTCTTGCCCAGTTTCACGGATTTTGGAAGCATATTTTCAATAGCCTCGCCCCAGGAACAAAAATAATATTCACTCATCCACTTGGCGAGCTCAAGAAACACGGCATCAAGAACGGGCTCCGCGTCGATCAACTCCTTGACCGGCTTTGTTTTGACTCCCTCGGACTGCTGATTGATCCCGACAATATAGCCCTGGATTTCCCGGTTTTTAAAAGGAACCAGCACGCGGCTGCCGACTTTGGCCGCATCCGAAAAACCGTTTTCAAGCAGGTAGGTAAAAGGATCCTGGACAGGCAGAGGGACTGCGACCTGCGCGTACTTCATGTTGGAAGGCCGAGTTCTTTCATGATGAGCTGGATGTCTGCCCAGACTTTGCGCTTTTCCGCGGGATTGCGCAGAAGATAAGCCGGATGAAACGTGGGAAGCACCTTGATTCCATCGACCTCAAAAAATTTCCCCCGAAGCTCAGAAATGGACATCTCTGTTTGGAGAAGTACCTGCGCCGCAAAATTGCCCAGTGCGCAAATGACTTTGGGCTTGATGATTTCAAGCTGCTTCATGAGATACGGCTTGCAATTAATAATCTCATCCGGCAAAGGATTCCGGTTGCCGGGCGGCCGGCATTTGAGAACATTGCAGATAAACACGTCGTTCCGCGCGAGCCCCATGGCTTCAATAATTTTGGTGAGAAGCTGACCGGCCTTGCCCACAAAAGGAAGGCCCTGCGCGTCTTCGTCAAAGCCAGGCGCCTCACCCACAAAAACAAGCTGGGCATTTGGATTTCCGGAGCCGAATACCACGCTTTTGCGCGACTTGGCCAGCGCGTCGCACTTGATGCAGGTGATCACCTCTTCACGAAGGCCGGTCATATCTATTTTATGGCCCTCGGGCTGTGCCGGAGCAGATTCCGTTTTCGGTTTGGCCAAAAAAGTTTCGCCCGTGAGTTCAAGGTACCGGAGATAGGCCTGGGTTTTTTGAAGCGTATCCTGCAAATTCAAATCTGGTTGATTCATGGATGCAATCCCGAAAGCGCGAGGTCGGCAATCTCCTGTGCCGCGTGGGGCCGCGCCAAAGCACTGACATTCTCCAAAATCGCTTTCATCCGTGCCGGATCGTTGATCAGACTCCCCACCAGCGTTGCAAATCCGGCCGGCTCCGCAACTTCAAAAGCCGCCTCATGCTTTTTCAAAACCGCGGCATTATGTGTTTCCTGACCCGGAATTTTGGAAATGATCACCATAGGAAGGCCTTTGACCAGCGATTCGCAAGTCGTCAGGCCGCTGGAACGGGAAACCACCAGATTCGCCACTGACATCAGTTCATGCATATTATTTACATATCCCAGCACAACACAGGGAAATGAAGTTTTAAGACGCGAAAGATCTTCTTTCAAGGCTTGATTAATCCCGCAGACAACAATGACCTGAACCTTGTCCTTTAAAGGCTCCATCTGATTCACAAATTCCCGGATGGGACCCGATCCAAAGCTTCCGCTGGTCAAAAGAATCGTGAAACGCTCCGGGGCCAGTCCCAAATTTTTTCTCAATTTTTCAGCATCCACTGGAAGCAGGAAGCGCGATGAAACCGGAATCCCAAGCTCATAAATCTTGCTATCCGGAACACCCAGCCGGATCAAATCCTTGCGGGTTTCCTCCATCATACCCACGTAAGCATCCGCGCCTTCATTCACCCAAAACCGGTGCACCAGAAAATCCGTGACCACGACCACAACCCGCGAGCGGATTTTTCCCTGGCGTTTCAGGCGCGACGCCACCTCGGCGGCAAGGAAATGGGTCACAATCACAAGGTCGGGATTTTCCCTTCTAAGCAAATCCTCGAAAGGCCGGGCCTGAAGACAATTATGAAAGCTCCGGAGATTTTCGATCAACCACCGCGGCACCCAGGCATCCGTGAGGCGGTAAAAAAATCCCCACAGCCAGGGCGTATGCTTGACAAGAAGGTGGTAAAAAAAACTGTAGCCGCGGCCAAAAAGAAAAAAGGTATGGTCAAGCGCGTCAATCAGCCGGATGTCCCAGGCCTTGGCCTGATCCCTGTTTTGAAATTCTTCAAAAATAGCCTCGGCCGCTTTTTGATGCCCCTGCCCGGCTCTGGCGTAAATCAGGAAAATTTTCATCCCCATCCCCGCGATTCTCTGAGCACGATGTCCACCGCTTCCTTAAAATTCCCGCACGTAAACTCCGGCCTATGCCCGCTAGCGGTTGCTTCTTTAATATGGGACTTGCCGTAACCCGTCATCACCATGATGGTCCGCAGCCCGAAATCCCTGCCGGCCTGGATATCTGAAAGCTTATCGCCGATAAAAAAAGTCGCGGCCGGCTCAAAAGGCCAGCGCGAGCGCGCCTGTTTGAAAAGCCCGGGTTTGGGTTTGCGGCATTCACACCCCGCTTCTTTTCCATGCAGGCAGTAAAAAATATCGGCGATTTCGCCGCCGGCTTTTTGGATTTCGTCCAGCATGCGGCGCGTGATGTCATCAAGCTGTTCTTTTTTATAAACGCCGTCGCCAATACCGGCCTGATTGGAGATGATGATGGCCTTCATGCCCGCCTGCTTGACCTGCTCAAGGGCCGGAAGCACGCCCGGAAGAAATTTAAAATCCTCCCAGCGCTTTACGTAATCGCCGACGTAATCCTGGTTGAGGACTCCATCGCGGTCCACGAACAAAATTTTTGCCGCAGCCATCTACTTGCTTTTTCCCTCCAGCTTTGCCTCCGGGGACCCTCTACGAGGGCTGCCAAGTGCCTGCTGTTGCACTGCCTGATCCGGCGCGGTCGAGATTTTGTTCTTCATTTCATAGTACTTGGCGTAGCTTATGAGCTGATACAGGGAATGGAAGAATGACATCAAAAAGCCGATGAATCCGTCCGTGTAGCCGCGCTTGATCAGATAATTCTTAAGGAAGCGATCCACAAATTTCCTCATCGCATTCGGGAAGCTCACTTTCCGCCCGTCCAGCATCCATTTTTCAGCTTCAAGTGAGGTTTCGCGGTTAAATTTGGTGAGAAAATCAGAGAGGTTCCTCCAGGAATAATGAAGGATATCTCCCTTAAGCTCGCCGCAGCTTCCTTCAAGAAACACCCGGGGATGCACGCGGGCCTCTTCATATTTAAACTTGTCCTTTTTAAACATCCGCAACTTTGCCGCCGGATAATACCCCGCTGCTCTTATCCATCGGTTGCCGAGATAAGTTTTGATGGGCATGGAATAAGCGGTATGGGGCTGGTTAGCATTTGAAAGTGTCCGGATAATTTCATCCCGCAGTTCCGGCGTCACGCGCTCATCCGCATCAATCGAAAGCACCCATTCATTCGAAGCTTTTGAGTAGGCATAATTCCTATGCCTTCCTTCAATGTCCATGGCCCGTTGAAAAATTTTGTCCGTGTATTTGCGGGCGATTTCGACCGTGCGGTCCGTGCTCATATCGTCCAGAATCACAATTTCCCCCGCCCAGGCAACGCTCTGAAGGCAATCCTCCAGCCGCCTCTCCTCGTTTTTTACAATGATCGCAACAGTCAGCGGAAATTTCTCAATCATTTTAGGATTCCTTTCCTTGCTCTCCCACATACATGGCTGCTATTCCAACTCCGAATAAAAACCACAAAAGCATCCCGGTTTGAAGCGGCTCAAAAACCGTGTCCACCAAACTCAGCGCCAAGAGCCCGAAGAGGGCGGTCATTACGCCCTGAAGGAGCGACTTTTGCTCCGGATCCCCGGACTTCCGGATCACGGAAAAGCATTGCCGGTAAAATAAAACCATAAAGGACAGAAAAAAAAGAAGCGCAGGCAGGCCCCGGTCTGCGGCAAGCTGGAGAAAGCTATTGTGTGCATAATAATTTTGAACTCTCCAACTTTTTTTCTGATCAAACTGTTGGTGGGCAACCGCATAGGTATTGATCCCGGTGCCAAGCCAGGGCCTGGCCTTGATCACGTCTACAGCCCTGTCCCACAAGACCATGCGCTCCACCATGGACTGCTCCTTGCCTTCAATATTCGGGTGAATGATCATGTTGCGGGGAAGCAAGAAAAGACCCGCGGCCACACAAAACAAAAGGAAACCGGCCAGAATTTTCTTTTTCTGAATCATGGACAAAAACAAAATCGAAAATGCAAAAGCCAACCACCCGCCCCGGGCCTGGGTGTGAAATAGGCAAAATCCGCCTAAGCTCAGGAGAAGGCCCATTAAGATTTTTGATTTTGCGGAGCGATAATCCGGATTAAGAACAAAGGCCATCAGAATAGAAAGCCAGCTAATCAAATAGCTTGCGAAAATGGTGTGATCCTTGAAAGGGCCGAAAAGGCGCACCTGGGTGTCCACGTAACTCAAGGCATGGCCTCGCAGAAAATCGCGGCCCGCGCCCAGCTGGAAAATGGTATCCAGAGCGGTCAAGAGCAGCAAGGCCAATCCCATACCTATCAATTTTTTGATTTTCTGCCGGCATTGGAATGTGTCCGCAATGATCACCAAAAAAAGCACCTCTTCAAGATGCTTGCCGATCCCGTGAATACTCTGGGACAAATACTGCGACACAAAAACCGAACTGATCGAAAGCGCCACAAAAAGGGCCAAAGATCCCAGCATCCCGGACCGCTGCAATCGTAGCGGCTCCTTTTTCATGATTTTAGCGATCAGCCACGCAATCAGGGCCGTGGTAAAGCAAATTTCGATCATGGCCTTGGAAACCGTGTAAAAAAGCACGAATGCATAGACAGATCCTTCCGTCAGCTTTTCAAAAAATTTGAGCGCGCGGTTGGAGCCCGGCAAAATATCAGTAGGCATTTTTAAATGCTGTGAAGGTCATGATTAAAATTTTCATGTCCAGAAGAAGCGACCAGTTCTCCACATAGTAAAGGTCGTACTTGATGCGTTCCTTGAGCGACGTATTGCCCCGCAGGCCGTTAACCTGCGCCCAGCCCGTGATGCCGGACTTTATTTTATGCCTGGCCATATACCTTGGAACCTCCTCCTTGAACTGCTCCACAAAATGCGGCCGCTCCGGCCTCGGCCCCACCAAGCTCATATCTCCCTTCAATACATTCCAAAGCTGCGGCAACTCGTCCAGATTGGTCCTGCGAAATATTTTCCCCATGGCGGTCACGCGCTCGTCATTTTCCTTGGCCCACACCGGGCCTGTTTCGGCTTCGGCGTTGCTCTTCATGGTCCTGAACTTCAGAAGATTAAAAACCTGGCCGTCCTCGCCCACGCGCTCCTGCTTGTAAAAAATAGGCCCGCCGCCGGAAAGCTTAATCAAAAAAGCCGCAGTCGTCATGAACGGCAGGCAAACGGTAAAAACGATGGCCGAGAGCACGATATCAAAAAGACGCTTGGCCGCGCGGTTCCACACATCATCAAGTGGCAGCTCCTTTAAACCCAGCAGGGGCACGTCGCTGACGTATTCAATATCGACGCGGCTCGTGACGAGGCCATAAAAATCCGCTACCAGTTTAAAAGTAATCATGCGGCTTTCGCATTTTAGCATGATTTCCGCCGTGCCTTCGCGCGAAAAGTCCGGGTCGGCCAGAATCACTTCTCCTATGTTGTATTCCTCCACCACCTTTTCAAACGAATCCACGGCTCCAAGAATGGGGACTCCTTCCAGATGCTTCTCGCCTTCGTGAAAGGTTTCCGACAGAACACCCACGACCTGATACCCTGCCCTTTGCACTTCCTGAAACCGTTTGACGAGTTTCCTGGCGTTGCGGTTGATGCCGATAATAAGAAGCTTGATCTGCTGCCCCTTTTCCTTTCTTTCCTTTCGCTCGCCGATCCGGATAAGATTGCGTACAAAAATAATTCCAGCCATGGACAGAATCCATGTGACAACAATCACGATTCTCGAATACGTAAAGTCGCGGTAAGCAAAGGTCACGGCCATGCAAATAAAAAAAACCGTGGTGGTGGCCTTGATCACGGCAAAAAATTCGTCAATCCTCGACAAGGGTGACCGGATCGAATACAGGTGATTCGTCTTGAACAAAAAAAGAAAGGTCGGGACAATGACCCAAAGGGCCTTGCCGTATTCCAAAACGTCAGGGATGTCGCGGATGGGCACCCAATGGCTCTCGAACCGGAACCAGTAGGCAAACAAATAGGCGCCGGCCACGACAGCCGCATCGGTCAAAATCGTGATCAATGAAAATTTAGGGTTTCTTCGTTTAAACATCATTTTATTGTCTCGCTAAAGAAGAAGGCTTGTCAAGGCCTCAACCAAAATTCCTCAAGTCACGAAGGCGCGAATCGCGGAGGCTTCGTGGCAAGACTTGCCCGGATGGAGCGGAGGAAACCGGCGGCCCGCCACGCTTTTGGGCGGGAACGACGGAGGTCTCCTCGCTCCAGCTGGGCTTAGTGCTTGCCGAAGCCGGAGCGACTGAGCGCCGCAGGACTTGAGGAATTTTTCCTGCGCATCCAGGTTTCATGAAGCGCCTGAACAAGTTCGTGGATCCTGTTTTTGAACACCTCGCGGTCAAACCGGGCCGCATGTTCCTTAATGATGGCCGCATGGAAAGAAAGCTGCTCAAACCGTTTCACCGCCTGGATGAGCGCCTCGGCTGTCTGCTCGCTGAAAAAAACTCCGGTGGCGCTGGTAATCGTCTCAAGAGCGCCACCCCGGGCATAAGCGATCACGGGTTTTCCGCAAGCCTGCGCCTCCACCGGCACAATCCCAAAATCTTCCTCGCCGGGAAAAATAAGAGCCCGGCACTGATGGTACTGCGCCCTGACTTCATCATCGGAGAGAGCGCCCAAAAACCGGATATTGGACCGGGCCATGCGCCTGAGTTTCTTAATCTCAGGCCCGGTTCCCACAATCGTGAGCGGAAGCTCAAGCCGGTTAAACGCTTCCACGGCAATATCCACCCGTTTATAGGGGACAAGCGCTGAAACGATCAGGAATCCATCGGTCGGTTCCTCCTCCACCTGGCCAAGTCGCACGGTATCCACGGGCGGGTGAATCACGGCCGAATCGCGGCCATAAAATTTTTCAATCCTGCGGGCCGTGTTCTCGGAGTTGGCGATAAAAAACTGGATCTCCCGGTTGGTCGCAAGGTCCCAACGTTTCAGCCGCTCCAGCACTCCATGGATCAACTTTCTCACCGGCAATGGGTAGCGGCCAAAATATTCCTCCTTAAATCCCCACACATACCGCGCCGGCGTATGGCAGTAACAGACATGAAGCGCGCCGGCCGGAACACGGCATCCCTTGGCCACGCAATGGCTGCTTGAAATCACAAGATCGTAGTTTTCAAGCCGTAACGTTCTTACGGCAAAGGGAAGAATGGGAAGAAGCCACCGGTAATACTGTTTGATGCCAGGCAAAAAATGCAAAAAGGAACATTGGATATTTGCTTCCTGAAGCGCGGGCGAGAGCCTCTTCCGGTCGCAGAAAAGCGTAAAAATATCCGCATCCGGAAAAATTTCATAAAGCGCCTCAAGCACCCGCTCTCCGCCGCGCATGTGAATGAGCCAGTCATGAACCAACGCCACGCGAAGACTCATCGCGCGCCCTCGATGGCCAGAACTTCCTGATAAACAGTTTCCGTTTTTTTTACCATAAGATCGAGCGATAATTTTTCCAGCACATGCGCCCTGCCGTTCCGGATAAGGCGTTGTCTGAGTTCGGGATCCTCGACCAGCATTTTAAGGTAGCGGCACAATTCAAAGCTATCATAAATATCCCTGAGCACGAGACCCGTTTTTTCGTGTTCGACGATTTCGGTCAGGCCGCCGACGCCGGACACCACAGCCGGCACGCCGAGAAGAAGCGATTCCACGGCCGAAAGGCCGAATCCTTCGCTTGAGGAAGGCAGGACAAAAATATCAAAGCATGGGAAAATTTCCTCGGCGCTGACCTGCTTGAGGAAAATTACCCGGGGCGTCATGCCCTTGGTCGCCACCATGGTTTTCAATTCCGCCTCCAGCCGGCCTTCTCCCAAAATCACGAGCATGGCCAGCGGATAATATTCAAGAAAAAGATAGAAAGCTTCAATCAGTAACTTGTGATTTTTTTCAGGCGAAAGCCGCGCCACAATACCCACCACCGGCGCGCCGCTGATGCCATGCATCTTTCTGATTTCTTCCTGAGAAAGATTCACCTTATAATCTGCGTGATCCACCCCGTGACGGATCACCCGGATCTGCCATTCGGCAACGCCGAGATCCTGAATCATATGCTCCTTCACATGATCGCTGATGGCAATGGAAAGAATCCCTGAAACCTTGAACGCTTTCCGGAAAAAATGCGGTCTGAACTCGCCGTGAAAAGTCGAGACATAAGGAATTTTCCTGAACCGCCGGAGAAGCGCACCCAAAAACTGGCTCACCCGCGTGTTGGAATGAACCATATCCACCCGCGTCTGCTTTAAAAAGCGGCTGAGCGCCACGAAAGACTTAAGAACCGAAAATGAAACAATCGATTTGGTATGCAAAGGAATCGGAACGAGGCCGATCCCCGCTTCCGAAAACTTTTTCTCCCAGATTCCGCCGCGCGAGCCTATGTAAACCTGGTGTCCTTTCTGTTTCAGTCCCTTGGCCAGATTAAACAAATAACGGGTGATGCCTCCCGGATTCAAATGGTTGGTCAAAAACAGAATGGTCATGAAATCCGGGGGACTTTTTTGCGGCCGTAGATGAGTACGATGGTGGCAAACGGCAGCGGCATCAGCTTGGCTTCCCACTTGACGATCCAGGCATAAAGCCGGTTAAGCACCTTATAGATAGGAAGCACGATTGACAGGATGGGATGGGCACTGTCCTTCCCCCTTGACTTGCGGATCAAGCGAAGCATCCTGAACGCGAGAACGACTGCCACCATCGTCACCTTTTCGAGCAACCCCGTGACTTTGGATATTTCAATCTCCTCAAACCCGAGCGTTTTCAGGCGGGCCGCAAGCCCGGCCACTTCATACCGCCTTTCATGCCCCACAAACCGGTCGTCATACGAATAATAATATGGATGCGCAGGAACGGTAAGAATCAGAACCCCCTCCGGTTTCAGGACCCGCGCCATCTCGGAAAGAGCCTTCCCGTCTTCCTTGATATGCTCCAGCACCTCGGAACAGACCACGGCCGACACGGTCTCCGGCCCCAGCGCAATTTCAGTCGCGCTCATGGCGAGAACCTTGTGCGTTCCGCGCATTTTTCTCATGAATTTCATGGCCTCCTCGGACATGTCCGAATAAATCACATTTCCCTGCGGATTGTCCACCACCGGAGAAACGCCTGAACCGATTTCGAGTACAAGCCCGGGCACGCCTTTTACAAAGCGGCTGATTTCTTCCCTGCGGCGCAAATAATTATAGAGGTGGTTTTTGAACTCGAGATAAACCGGGTCCCGGAAAAAAACTTCAAAGGGATTGTCCTCGGCCGTTTGCGGCCTGGAAAAATGCGTCAGGGCAGGAACAGCCGGCATGAGATCAGCTTAGCGCGGTGGAGGAAATATTTAAAAAGGATCCAGAGAGTTTTAAAGCCGTAAATCAGGGAATTGCCGAAATTGACGGACGAGGCCTCGGTGAAATACCGCGTGGAAACGGGGATCTCATCAATCCTCATCCCAAAATGCACGGCCTGGACCAGAATTTCCGTATCAAATACAAAGTCATTGGAATTGCGCATATACGGCACGGTCTCGAGAAATTTCCGGCTGTAAGCGCGGTATCCCGTATGATATTCGGAAAGTTTTTTGCCGAGAACCCAGTTCTCCGTCGTGGTCAGAAAAATATTTGAAAGATATTTGTAAAGAGGCATGCCTCCCTCCAGCGCTTTTTTGCGGTAAAGCATGCGCGATCCCAGGACCACATCCGCCCTGCCGTTCAGGATAGGCTCTAAGATGGCGGGCAGAAACGCCGGGTCATACTGGCCGTCCGGATGGATCATCACCACAAGATCCGCCTCCCGCCGCAGGGCCTCCGTGTAACAGGTCTTTTGATTCCCGCCGTATCCCAGATTATGCGCATGACGAATGGAAAAAATCCCGAGCTCCCTCGCTTTCTCAAATGTGTTATCGCGGCTGGCATCATCCACCAGAATGATTTCCTGGACATACTCATGGGGAATCTTTTCGTAGGTATCTTTGAGAGTCCTGGCCGCGTTGTAGGCCGGCATGACTACTTTGACTTTTTTACCTTTGAGTTCCAGTATCTTTGTTTCAGCCACCGCGATAATCCTTTCGTTTGAAAAGATAGCGTTCCCCTTCCTCGGCGATCGGCACATACGCGGGATCCTTCTCCAGCTTCTTGACTTTTGCCATGAGATACCCGTGGTCCATGGGGTAAGGATCCACATTCAAATCGATTAAATAGTAATCCGCTTTGGAATAAGCCACATGAGCCGGATGCTCCGGAAGTTCAAGCGGCCGTGAAAAGTAGTAATTATACTCGCGGTACCCCACATAGGGAAGCAAATGTCCGTGCGTGACCAGATTGGCTCCCTGAGGCACTCTTTTAGCCCACTGGATTGACTTGAGGGTTTCCGCGTTCACCGGCTGGGTCACGAAATTACCGCCGTTCAGCAGGATAAGAATCAACCCGGCCGTCCATAAAAACTTTTCCTTCCGCCGGTCCTGAAGCTTTCGATAAATATTGGAAAATCCAAAAACAAAAGCAATGAACACAAAGGGGAGAACGGCGGCGGCATAGTGAAACCGCAAATCCACAAAATCCACGTCCCGGCCCGTGTGATGAAAAAAAAGCGGAAACACAGGCACTGCGATCAAAAACGCGGCCGGCGATGCCAGAGGCAGAAAAGCAAGCCGGCTCAGGAGATTTAGCCAGGTCCCGATTTTCTCGGATGATCCAAAAAGTACCTCGAGAATCAGCAGGGGCGCCTTCAGGAGATTGCCCACGATTTCCATCGTCGACTCGCCGTAGCCCTCGAAGTTGTTCAGATTATCCTTCCAGATATCATTGCCCGTCATGGGAATAAAATATTTCGTTAAAAAAATAAAATATCCCAGCGAAAGCACCACGGTAAAAAAGGCCGCCACCCGGCGCACAGGCACGGTTTTGAATTCCTCCCTAAGCGGAGTAAACCGCGTAAGGGCCGTTTCGAGCTGAACCTTCTTCCTTGCCCGCGGCAGAAATGCCACCACCAGCGCCAAAGCGCAAAAATAGAGGAAAGAATCCTCCTTGACCAAAAGCCCTAAAATTACACACGCAAAATAACTTTTCCAGCGGTCTTTCATCGCGCAATAAAGCGCGGAAAAGATAAAAAGCGGATAAAAAATTTCCACGCAGAAATTCATCAAAAGCACGTTCTGGAGATAGCGGTAGTTCAGATAAATGAAGGCCACGAAAAGCGGCACCCCCGGATCGCGAAATCTTTCCTTGGCAATGCCGTAAAGCGGGATAACGGCGGCCGCAGCCAGAAACCCGTAGACCACCTCCAGAAAAAGCGGGCTTTTAAACAAATACCAGAAAGGCGCCAGCAAAATCATAATATTGTTCAGGTGGTAATACCCATGCAGCCAGCCCGTGAAATTCACCTGCCCCTTAAACAGATAATAGAGAATGTAATCGAAAAATCCAAAGGGGATGAAATTGATCTGGATTCCGTAATATTCCGAAAGCTGCTGCCAAAGAAATAAAAGGCCGTAAGCGCCGGCAAGCGCCCAGATCGCATACGGCTTTGAGGCCAAGGAAGCCAGGCGTTCCTTGAACAGGGCAATTTTCTGCTTTCTTTGCGGATGAAAGACGAGAAAAAGCAGGCCCAGGATCACAAACACAAGAAACGGCGTGCGCATATTCTTAAGCTTGAGCGTCTGCCCGGCAATTTCGGGTGGGAATCCGATCACGGTCAAATATCCCATGAAAAGAAAATCCAGGATCATCAAAAGAAATGAGAGCCGTGAAAGCCAGATCATCATGGTTTTCTCAAGACCTCCTCATAAGCGGCCAGGGTTTCGCGCGCCATCCGCAGCCATGAAAATTGGCCGGCCCGGCGCACTCCCTTTTCAATCAATTGCTGCCTCAACGCGCTATCCCGGGAAAGTTTTAGGATCGCCTCGCACAAGCCATCCTCCGATTCAGCCTCAAACTGAAGCGCCGCGTCTCCAGCCACCTCAGGAAGCGAGGCACGGTCCGAAACAATCACCGGAGTTCCGCAGGCAAAGGCCTCCACCACCGGAAGCCCGAAGCCCTCGTAAAGCGACGGCAGAATCAACATCGAAGCCATGCTGTAAAGAACCGGAAGGTCATCGTAGTCTGCCCAGTGCAAATAGATCAAATCCTCATCCGAAGCGATGCTTGCCAAGTCTTCACATCCCCGCGGATAAGGCGGGCTTTTCGGACCGAGAATTAGCAGTTTTTCCTTGAGTTTTCCTTCGCGCCGCAAGCGGCGGACGGCCTGGATTAAAATTTTCAGATTTTTATGCGGTTTCACCAGCCCCACATAAAGCAAAAATTTTTCGTCGGGCGCCAGGTCATACTTGCCCCGCGTTTTTGCATGACTTGATTCATCGGTAATCCGCCGGAAATCCTCGCTTACGCCTTCATGAATCACGCGGATTTTATCCTCCGGGACATTGAAACAACGCGTAAGATCCCGGCCTGTGCATTTTGAGACGGCAATCACCAGCCTTGCCTGGGCCGCAATCCTTTTCATGGCCACCGTCATGTAGGCCTTCTTAAGGCCGAAAAAAAATCTGCCGGCAAAAATATAAGGAATCAAATCATGCACGGTGGCGACAAGGCGGGACCGGCAGATAAGAGGGACATTGAAATGCGGTGAATGCCACAAATCAACCTCGCCGGTACGAGAGAAATAGCTCGCCTGTTCAGCCATGCTGTAAATTGGCACTGAAAAATTTTGAATCTGGAATGTTCCCTCCATATGGCCAAGCTGCTTCGGATCGCCATAAAGAATAAACTCTGCGAAATCCGGTCTTAAACGATGGATTTCCGTGAGCAGATTCCGCAAATAGGTTCCTATTCCCGAATGCCAGATCATCCGGGCGTCGATCCCAATCCTCATTTTTCTAGACATCGGCCACCTCCCTGATTTTGTTAAACACCCGATCCACCGTGATATTTTCCATGCACTCGTGCCTCGGAAGCGGGCAAACCCTCTCATGGCAGGGCGAGCAAGGAACCTCGTGATGAATCACGTGGACCGAGCTTCCGCGCGGCTGCCACACCCGCCAGTCATTGGTCCCGCTGAAAAGCACCACTGTTTTTTTCCCCAGCGCTGCCGCAAGATGCGCCGGCCCTGAATCATTGCCCACAAAAAGGTCTGCCTGATCGATCAGGGCGCAAAGTTCAGCAATCGAAGTTTTCCGGATCAGGTTCACCAGCCCCGATCTTTCCTTAAAATACGGCCGTACCAGTGATTCCTCCTTCTCTTGTCCTGTTAAAATCACGGTTCCTGTTCCCTCTCCGAGCATACGGTCAAGGAGCGAAAAAAAATTAGCCGCCGGCCAGCGTTTAGAAGGGTAACCGCTTCCGATATGCATCACGATCCATGGCCTTCGCGCCAGATCCTGCAGGCTTGAAATTTTTTTTTGCCAGGCCGCCGGATCCGCTGGCCTGTACTTCAGCTTGGGAATTTCTTGAGGCACTCTGCCTCCAACGGCCTTTATGCACTCAAGATTTCTCTCCACCTGATGTCTGCCCCTTTCTTCCGCAAGGCAGTCGGTATAGAAAAATCCGCCTCCCGCGCTGCCGTACCCCACGCGCCGCCGCGCACCCGTGAGAAAAAGAAAGGCCGCGTTCCGCAAGTCCCCGCGAAAATCAATGGCCAGGTCATAGCGATTTTTTCTAAGAGACCAAGCCAGCCGTATCCCTTCCTCAAACGAATGAAACCGCGAAACATCTTCACCAAAATAGGAGTGCTTGAAAATATACGCATGATGAACATATGTTTCCGCAAGCTCCCGCGCCCAGGGTCCCACCACAAAATCAATCTGCGTTTCAGGAAAAGCGGCTTCCAAGGCGGCCATAGCCGGAAGCGTCATCACCACATCCCCCAGCTGATCCACGCGCATGACCAGAATTCTCCGGTAAGCGGAAGGGAGTTTTTGCCACTTTTGCCAAAAAAAAAGTGCGCCACCCAGGGTGTCAAAAAGGCCCACCAGGATCCGTACCAACGGTTTTTTGAAAACGTATTTATCCGAAAGTGCGCTCAAATTCTTCGTCAATTTTACGGTTAATAATTAGATAAGCGGCTTTAACGCCTGCAAGCGCCGGAACCGCAAGGCCGTAAATCACAAACAAAACCAGGCGAAAATCCATCGAATGCCGGACAAAAACCTGAAAAAGAGCGGCAAGAGTGAGTATGTTCATCAGCACGTGAATTTCTGAAATTTTGTGGCATAACGAAAAAGCCCGCTTCATTAGACTGGATTTTGAGTCCTGAGAAGCCGCTTCGCACTGCGTTTTCGGGCTAAGGATTCCCACGGTTTTCATAGTGCTGATTTTCTCGAAATAGGTTTTGTATTTAGTGTCATTCAAAAGATTGAATATCATCATGGCCACAGAGGCAACAAATCCCCAGACCGCAAAAAAAAGAGAATGCGTGGTCTGAAAGCAGTAAAACCCCAGCGCGAAAAAAATAACTCCATGAATCAGATGGTGGGTCAGAAAATCAAAAAATCTTCCCGTAAGACAAGCTGTGCCGCGGTAACGCGCTATCTGGCCGTCCACGTGGTCGAGCAGATACCAGAGCTGAAGCAGAATTACGCCCAGTAGAAAAAACCCCTTGGAAACAAAAGCCATTAAAAAAATGCCGAAAAGACCGATAACGAGCGAGGCCAGCGTCACCTGATTGGCCGTGACCGGCGTGTGAAGCAAAAGCCAGGTGATGGGAAGGGCCGCATCCCTTAAAATGTGCCGGACCATCCAGTTGCCCACTTCCTTGTAGCGCGGTTTCTGGCAAATCCTGTTCAATTCCCTGAGCGGTTCAACCACGGGTTCCTCCTTCCAGCAAAAGATGGTAGCCTTCGAGCGTCCGTTTTGCTACATGCTGCCACAGATAATTTTTCTTAATGTGCTCTTTGAGGAGGCCATTTTTGGGTTTCTCAAAAACCGCTGACGTGACGGAAAGGATTTCGGAAAGCCGGTCAGGCGTCACATACGCGGCATACTCTCCGAAATATTCCCTCGTAGCTCCCTGGTCCGTGATCACCACCTTGGCGCCCGCGAGAGCCGCTTCCAAAGCAGCCAAGCCGGGGGTTTCAAGCCATGTGGCAAGAAGAAAGGTGTTGCAAGCCACGTAAGCAGAACTCAAAAGCCCGGACTCATGCGGAAGGGCTCCCAGAAAATGGATATTCCCGCCCGCTTCCCTTTTGCAGGCCGCGTAATAATCCTGATAGTGATGGACCGGTTCTCCCACAAACACCACCGGAAATTTGGCGCCGCGGAGGGCTCTCACCATGTTGAGCTGATTTTTGCGCGGCTCGATACGGCCCACCATGAGCACAAAATCACGCAGCCCGTAACGCTGGATAAAATCATCCGGCTTGGCCTGTTCAAAAACCGGATCCACGCCGTTCGGAACTACGAATATTTTTTTGCGCGGCATGCCGAAGAAACGTGTGAGCTGATGCGCTTCGCTCTCGGAATTGGGAAATAAAAGATCCGACTCTTCCATCATACTTTTCCTCATCGAGGGAAGAAATGGAAAAAACCTTTTGGCCACATGCCTCGCCACGGATACCAGACGGGCCTTGGGTTCCGTGTAGGTGAGCCAAGCTGATTTCCAACTGTACCAGCAAATCGTGGAGAGAACCGTTTTAACCCCCTGAAGCCGTGCCGTGCGGATGGCGTTCAGGCATTCCTTAACCGAACCGAAGGTGTGAAAAATATCAAAGTCACTCATTTTGTCTTTCCACGGGTCAAACAATTTGACCTCCACGCCTTCTTTCTCAAGATATTCCTTGGTTTTAAGAAGCTGAATCTCACCGCCGCCGGGCGCCTGAAAAGCCGTGGGATAAACAAAAAAAGCTACTCTCACGATCCACCCGATCGGGCTAAAACATTTAAAATTCTTTGCGAGGCCTTACCGTCTCCGTAGGGATTCCTCCGCTTCACCATCCGGCCGTAAGCTTTCGGGTCTTTCAAAAGCCGGCTAGCCTCGGCGAATATTTTCTCCCGGGAAGTGCCCACCAGCTTGGCCACACCGAGCCTGATGCCGTCCGGTCTTTCGGAAACATCCCGCATCACCAGCACCGGTTTTCCGAATGAAGGCGCCTCTTCCTGAATTCCGCCCGAATCCGTAAGAATAAGGTAACAGCGCTCGATCCAGGCCAGACAATGCTCATACGAAACCGGGGGAATCAACCGGATTCCCTTCACACCGCCAAGTTCCTTTTTCACCGTACTCTCGACCTCGGGATTGAGGTGAACAGGATAAACGATTTCAATATCCGGGAATTTTCGCACAAGACCTTTGAGCGCAAGACAAATGGCCGTGAGCGGTTTCCCGAAACTCTCGCGCCTGTGGGCCGTGACAAAAATAATGCGCTGGGTTGAATCCCGGCCGCTTAAAAACGGAAGTTTAAGACCTTTGATCTGAGGCCTCACGTGATTCAAGGCATCCACCACCGTGTTGCCCGTGACATAAACATTCCCGGCCGGAACGCCTTCGTGCAATAGATTGTTTCGGGCCTCGACCGTGGGCGCAAAATGATAATCTGCAAGATGGGAAATTAGCACGCGATTGATTTCCTCGGGAAAAGGCCGGTATTTATCGTGACTTCGCAAGCCCGCTTCCACATGCCCCACCGGAATTTTATGGTAAAACGCCTTGAGCGCGACCGCAAAGGCGGTGGTCGTGTCTCCCTGAACCAGCAGCACGTCCGGCCGCGCCTTTTTCAGGACCGGTTCCATACGCCGAAACAGCCGCTGCGTTAAGTCTCCAAGTGTCTGACCCTTTTCCATCAGGTTCAAATCAAAATCCGGACGGATACGGAAAAGCCCGAGCACTTGATCCACCATTTGCCGGTGCTGGGCCGTAAGGCAAACCGCCGTGCTGAAACGCGGGTCTTCTTTTGCAGCCAGAATCACGGGCGCAAGCTTGAGGGCCTCCGGACGGGTTCCAAAAACAAAAAGAATGCGCGGCTTTTTATTTCCCATAAGACTCGATTTCCTTTAACCGGGCGCGTTTGATCACATCGTAAAAAAGCGAAAGCGAATGGTAAAGAAACCCCTCATAGCCGTCCAAAAAACCCATGCGTAAAAAATAATTGTAGCCAAAACGCAAAAAAGGCCTTATGCACACATCCCGTTTCCGCACCGGCTTTCCCTGCCTGGACATCCACTTGGCTTCAAACTCCGTGTACAGGGAAAGTTTGCGCAAATACTCTTCCACCGAGCCGGAGCTGTAATGCATGAGGTCGCCAGGAAGCTCTCCCACCGCCCCCTGCACCACCACCTTTTCATGAATGGGCTGGTCAAATTTTCCGGCTTTTTTTTTAAAAAACCTCAAAATCTTTTCCCGGCTCTGGCCGCCGAACCTGAGTTCTTTTCCGAAAAGAAAATTCCGGCGACTGACATAAAAACCATCGCGGTCGCTTCCCTCGCGGGCAATCTTCCGCATCGCCTCCTTAAGCTCGGGGTTGGCCACTTCATCCGCGTCAATGGAAAAAATCCAGTCTCCTGTGGCAAGACCTATGCCGTAGTTTTTCTGGCTGGCAAAATTATCAAAACCGCGCCGGTAAATTTTTTGTGTGAACTGGGACGCCTTCTCAACCGTCTCGTCCTTGCTCTCGGCGTCAATCACGATGATTTCATCCGCCCATGAAACTGAATGCAGGCAATTCGCAATCTTCAGCGCCTCATTTAAGGTAATCACAACCACCGATATCGTCCCCATCTCATCCCACCATGGCGAATATTTTGCGATCTGACTGCACCTTTTTTTCACGGCGCGCATCACCGCGTTTTTTCAACGCCTGAGGCAAAAGCGGCAAGGCCTCGAGAAATCCGGCTGCCAGTTCCGATTTTCCCGTGAGCGCGGCAAAAAGGATACGCGGCGCTACAAAAAGAAAATGTTCTAGCCAATAACCCAAGTCCGTCATGTTTTTCCAGAAAAAAAGAAAAGAATTGCGATGTCCTATTATCAGCGTCTTTTTTGATCCGAACCGCTGGTTAAAACTCGTTGCACCCTGATGATAGACCACGGAACGGGGTTCATAAACACATTTCCACCCCCGCTGCCAGGCGCGAAAGCAAAGATCCGTGTCCTCCAATCGACCCGGCAGATAAAGGTCGTCATAGCCGCCGAGCTCAAGGAATTTTTTGCGGTCAAAGGCGCCAAAACCTGCGGCCAGGGTGTAGCCGCTATCGAGGATTCCTGCTTCATAGCCCGGAAAAACACTCGCACTCCAGAAAAGTCCGTATTTGATCCGGCCCTTGCACCGCCCTCCCTCATACCGGCTGCCGTCAAAGGAAAGACAGCGCGGCGTCACCATAAAAAGATCCGGATCGTTTTCAAAAAACGCTACCAAAGGATCCACAAAACCGGCATCCACGCGGATATCGTTGTTCAAAAGCAGCGCGACAGGCTCGGCCATTTGTTTCAGATATTCGTTAAACGAGCAAAGCACACGATTTTCTTTGGCGCGATAAACTTCCACCTCCGGAAAATTCCGGGCCAGCACTTCAAGACTCCGATCCTGGCTCACATTATCGATCACGGTCACGCGGCAGGGCGCTTTGGATTGCCGGCTCGCCTCAAGAATGGAAGGAAGACACTGCCCCAAAAGTTTTTCGCCGTTGTAGTTCAACACCACAATCCGCGACCCCAGTGAATGTCTCATAATCTGAAATAACTTAATCCAAAAACGGTTCGATCCACTTTCTGAATAGCTTTAGGGCGTCCGCAGGAATGACGATCGGAAAATCGACCAGCGAATCAATGCCATGAGCCATAAAATCGCGCGTGTTCCAGGTGACAAAGGCGGATACTTTCGCCAAATGAGCCGAGCAAAGAATCGACGCGTCGCCTTTGGCCAGTTTATGCGAAAACGGTTTAATCAAATCGGTTGATGGGTTTGGCACCATCTCAGGGTCTAGATGCTTCCACAACTGGCGGTTCTGCTCGACTCTCACCGGAAATTTTCTAGACAAAACCCTGTCAACTTCGACAATCACTTCTTCCGAGACCACCATCCGAATAGCGCCGCTTTCAACCAAGCGGATAAGCTCCCTGGCAGCACCTTGTTCGGAAAGCAAAGCAGATATATAGACGCTCGTGTCGAAAAATACCCTGTGCTGAGGAACCGCCATTTTACGATCTTTTGCTATGGCGGATCTTTCTCAGATCCTTTAAAAGCTCATCCAGTGTAATGCCGTTTTCCTTGGCCTCCTTTATAAACCCCGCCGACGTGGCTTCAAAAACAGAAGGCTTTGGAGTCAACAGGATTCCGTCACCCACCTTGGTGACGGATAATATGGAATCTTTTGAGAGATGCAACGACTCTCTAATATTCATCGGAATCGTCACCTGTCCTTTTTCCCGCACACGTGTAATCATAGACAACCTCCTATATTATTACTAATTCCTACTTTCTGATAAAAGGATACCATGCATCCAGTGTGGATTCAATAGGCGATTTGGGACTTAAGCATGGTTGATTTTTAGCCATTTGATGGTTAATTTTCAACCAAAATGTGCGGCCCATGCTATCTCAAGACCTCATTCACGACATACTCCGCAAAGGCCAGACTGCAGGTCATTCCCGGTGAGACGGCATTCAAAACATGCGTGGAATGTTCGTGGCGCTCCACCAGAATATCATCCACCATATTTCCTTTGGAATCGACCATCTGCGCGCGGATGCCGGAACGGGCCGGGGTGATATCCTCGAATTTTATGGAAGGCGCGAGCGACCGGATTTGTTCAAAAAAAACTTTTTTCGACAGCGAGGTTCTGGCGTTTTGGAAGGCAACGGTGAGAAAACTTGTGCTCGAGATCAGGCCCAAAAACTGACGGCTGAAGACCATGCTCATGGTCTCAGTCCAATCCCATTCCTTGTCATAGGATTCCCGGCCGCAGGAGAGCACGGCACTCGGCCCGGCAAGAACGCGGCCATCTGTCTCGCGCGTGAGGTGAATGCTCAAAAAGGGAAAACGGAGATCCGGCGGCTGATAAATCATGGAGCGAACGCCGCAGTTTTTGACTTCCATGTATTCGCCGCGAAATGGAATCACGCGGTATTCCTTGCCCACTCCCATCATATGGGCAATTTGATCCGCGTAAAGTCCCGCACAGTTAATGATGTAATCTCCTTGAATATCGCCCTGATTGGTGACAACCCGGGTGCCATGAATCGCCATTACTTTATGAATAAACCTGTACTTTATGCCCCTGGCCTGCGCCTCGGATGCCACGGATTTAAGAAGCGCGAGGGAATCCACCACCGCGCCGGTCGGAGAAAAAAGCGCGGCCACTCCTTCCGCAGACGGCTCCCTTTCCTTTAATTGCATGCGGCCGATAATGCTTAATCCCGGAACCCCGCATTCCCGGCCCAGCGCCAAAAGCCGGTCCAAAACTGCCATTTCCTTCTCATGCCGGGCCACCACCAGAGTGCCGCATTCCAGCATGGGAACGCCTTTTCTTGAACAGTATTCGCGGAGACGCCGGCTGCCTTCAAGGCACATCCGGGCTTTCATGCTTCCCGGTTTCTGATTAATGCCGGAGTGGATCACGCCGCTGTTGCGGCCGCTGGCATGTCTGCCGACAGCAGATTCTTTTTCAAGAACCGTGACCTCGCCTGCTTGACAGCGTCCGAGTTCGAGGGCGATGGCACTCCCGATAATCCCGCCTCCGATCACGATATAATGCGGCATCGCATCCTGTCTCAAAAAGTTGATTTTGTATTGCGGTTACTTCCCGCGTTTAAGCCAAGGAAGCAGTTTGATATGAAGGGCTCCCCAGACTGAAATCCGGGCCAAAAGCCAGCCGTGTTGAAAAGTTTTCATCTTGGAAAATCCTGACATCCGCTTCCGGTAGTGGATGGGAACCTCCGCCATTTTGAGCTTAAGGCCAGCCGCTCCGAAAAGCAGGTCATAATCTCCCCACTTGTCCTTGCCCATTTTGATCTTGAGGTAGTCCTCCTTGAAAAGCGCCTTGGTGCCGCACAGCGTGTCCGTCACGCGCTGTCCCAGAATCCAGCTCATGATAGCGGCAAAAAACTGATTGCCCCAAAGATTCAGCGTGCGCATGGATTGGTTTTCCAATGGATAAACGTGGCGGCTGCCGTTCACAAAACGCGCCTTGCCATGAGCCAGGACATAATAAAATTCGTGGAGATCATTGGCAGGCACGGTAAGGTCCGCGTCCAGGATCATAAGAATATCTCCCGAAGCGGCACGGAATCCCTCCTGAACCGCACGACCTTTTCCCTGGTTTTTCGGGTAGGTGATCACTTTAACATGCGAATATTTGGCCTCAAGATCCCGGAGTTTGGCCAGCGTGCCGTCCGTGGACCCGTCATCCACAAAAATCAATTCCGTGCCCTTTCCCATCTGCGGAACAGTGGCCGCGCATTCCTCCACATTCCCTTCTTCATTGTGGCAAGGCACCATGACCGTGCAGGAATAATCAGTTGCGGGCAAGGTCTTGGTTTTTCTGGCTACAATCGTCTGTACCGCGCAGAAATTTCTAAGAAATGGAATTTTTGGAATCACCGCGTTGATCGCTTCGGAAATAAAAGGAATTTTCTTGGGGATGAGGAACCTCATCTCATTGCGGATGATATCGTAATCAAAAACCTCCATAAGATTCACAATATCGCCCATGCGCATGAAATTATGCGGGCCTTCGGGCATTTTAAGTTTCAAATTTTCCGCCAGCGTAAAAATCGGCTGCCACAGGGGATTGATGGTCGCGATGCAAAGGATTGTCCCCTCGTTTACCGCCGGTTCAACACCCTTTAAAACATCCCAGATATCATGAACATGATCCAAAAGATCGATCATCAGCACATATTCGAACTTCTGGGGCACGCTTAAATTCTCCACCTCGCCCACCTCAAAATGGAGATCGGGATATTTTTCCCTGGCAATGCGGATCATGCGGTCGCTGATGTCCACGCCGCATCCATTGGAAGGGCGAACATGGCTGAGAAGCTCCCCGGTGCCGCAGCCCACTTCCAACACCTTGGATCTGTGCGGAACGTTTTCATCTAAAAATTTTTTGATATGATCGTAGTAGTAGCTGTTTTTTTCTTTAAACTTATCGTAAAGTTTCGCCAGGTGATCAAAATGCCGCTTAACTTCCGCCTTCATGACGCCCTCGCTGATAAACTATCCGTGCTCTTCCAGATTTCGCCGAAAATATCGTCCAGATTTTTCGTGATTCCCCATCCGGGGTAATCTTTTTTGAATTTATTCATATTTGAAATATAGCAAATGTGGTCGCCGATACGGTTTTTCTCCACATATTCAACTTTCAGGCGCTTGCCTGCCAGATTCTCAAACCGCCGGATCCCCTCCAAGACCGAGACGCTGTTCTCGCGGCATCCGCCCAAATTGTAAACCGCCGCGCTTCGCGGGTTTTTATAAAAGGCAAAAAACAGCGCACACACATCCCAGGAATGAATATTGTCCCGCACCTGCTTGCCCTTGTAACCGTAGATCTTGTAAACCCGGTCCTCCTTCAGGCATTTGGCCAGATAGGCTAGGAAGCCGTGCTGCTCGGCTCCCGAATGATTGGGCCCGGTGAGACATCCGCCCCGGAAACACACGGTCGGCATGTTGAAATAGCGGCCATACTCCTGCACCATCACATCCGCCGCAAGCTTGGAGGCGCCGAAAAGGCTGTGCAAACAGGCATCCACGCGGCAGGATTCATCAATGCCGCCATCATCCCCGGGCCGCGCATAATCATAGCGCGTCTCAAATTCTTTAAGCGGGATTTCATTGGGCGCGTCGCCGTATACCTTGTTGGTGCTCATAAAAATAAACGGCTTCTCGGGAAAATATTGCCGAGCGCCTTCCAACAGATTGAGCGTGCCGACCGCGTTCACTTCAAAATCGTCAAAAGGCCTCTGGCTCGCCAAATCGTGCGAAGGCTGGGCCGCGCAATGGATCAGAAGTTCCGGACGCAAGACGCGCAAAAGATTCAAAATCGACTCGCGGTCCCGGATATCAACCGCGTGATGTTCAAAATGTTTCGTGGTTTTCCTCAAACGCTCCAGATTCCAGCTCGTGTCACCGTCGGCTCCGAAAAAATCCTTGCGCATGTTGTTGTCCACGCCGTGCACGGACCAGCCGCGCTGATCAAAAAAAACCACAGCCTCGGAACCGATCAATCCGCTTGATCCAGTAATCAGAACTTTTTTTCTGGGCTTGTCCACGGCGCTCGTTTTTTACTTGGGCTGGTGCGAAGGGAAAGGAAACCGCAGGGAATGCAACAAATTTGCCAGACTATTTTTTAGACTGCGCCCTATTTCCCTGAAAAGCGAACGGATCACCTTAGTGGTCCGGTTGGATGTCTTTTGGGTAAACACATCCCGAATCATCTGGAAAATCCGGAGTGGGTTTCTGAGAAAATAGAAAAAATAGAACAGCGCGGTCCCGATCAGCACAAAGGCCGTCACCTGCCAATCCGCGAAACGGGAATTGTACGAGGTCTTCACCTTTCCATAATCCTGAAACGTGAAAAGGCTCATCAGGTAGGCATCGTTGAATTCTGGGATTTTCCCTTCTTGACGCAATTTATTGAAAGATTCCGTGTTCGGCTGAGGGGAGTAGGCGTTGATATTGACATTGGTGAAACCGAGAAGCGCGCAGGTGATCACGGCTTTATAAGTCATCAAGATGCTGCCCAGTGTGTCTTCAGGGAATCCGACAATAAAAAAACAGCCGACGTTAATACCGGCTTTCATGGCCTGTTTTGCGGAATCAAAAAGGCGGGGAAGCTGGACCTTTTTTTTGATGACCTCAAGAATTCTCGGGTCGCCCGATTCCGGCGCAAACGCAAACTCATGGCAACCGGCCTGTTTCATTTTAGAGGCCGCTTCATAATCCACGGCTTCGCTTCTTGTTCCGGAAGGCAGCTGAAAACTGAGCTTGAGTCCCCGGTTAATAATTTCGTCACAAAATTTAAGAATCCAGTCCTTGCGGACAATGGCCGTGAGATCTTCAAACTGAAAATCAGCTACGCCGTAACGCTTGATGTAAAGCTCCATCTCATCCACAACCAGCTTGTGACTGCGCGGAATCCATGTTGTGGTCCACATCTGCGGGGACGTGCAAAAGGTGCACTGAAAAGGGCAGCCCCGCGTGGCCAGCATGGGCATAAATCTTCCCCTCGCCGCGCCGTGCGGCTGATTGAACTCGATATATTTTTCGACATTGATCAAATCCCAGGCCGGCACGGGGATGGCATCAATATCCTTGATTCTCGCACGCCGCTCATTGACCTGAATCAAACCGTCCGCCTTGCGGAACGCAATGCCGGGCACATCCTCATACACTTCGCCGGCCGAAAGCCTCCTTGCAATTTCCACAATGGTTTCCTCTCCTTCTCCCATTACACCGATATCAATCGGCGCCTGTTCAAACGAGAATTGCGGAAATCCCGTGACGTGTTCTCCTCCCAGAATAAAAACCACACGGGGGAACCGCTCGCGGGCGGTTTTAATGATTTCGCGCACCAGAAGCCAGTGTGAAGTGAACATGCAGCTGAATCCGACCACATTCACGTCTGCAGGAATCCGGTTAACAATCTCAAGAATTTGAAGCCCCCTGACCTGAATATCTCCAAACTGGTAATATTTATCCAATGCCGCACCGGCAGCATCGATAACGTTCACCCTGTGTCCGGTTTCGCGTAAACTTGCGGCAATATAGGCCACGCCAATGGGCGGCATGGCGATGGTAGACACTGCGTTTGTAAGGGAAACAAACTTTGGAGGCTCAATAAGGCAGATATTCATAAATATAGATTTCGTCATTCTTTATATAGTTTTTACGGTCTTATTATCGTTTTCTTGACCCCGGATGTCAAGCCCATTGATTGATTCTAACTTCCTTTAAAACAAAGCGTTAGGGCGAGATTTAAATTGACAACCGGCTGCGCTATTGATAGAAATTAGACTATGAATTCGCTCCTGCCCCAGGCGTCCTATCCTGTTTATTTCTTGCAGCTTAGCATCCTCTCGCTGGCTTTTGTATTTCCTTTGGGCCATTTTCTCCTCCGTTTTTCTGCCGTTGAACTTGAATCGCGAATCGAAAATCTGGCTCTATCCTTGTTAACCGGTACGACTTTCATGAATTTTCTTTATTTTGTAATGCGCTGGCATCACCTGGAAATGTTTTATGTCTATATTCTCGCGGTTCTAGCCGGTCTCTGGTTTGCATGGATGGCGCGCAAAGTCATTTTGGATAAAAGCCGGTCCCGGCTTTCCTTGAGGTTTGAGACCATGCTATTTATTCTGCTTTTCGGAATTCTTCTCACTTATCATTTCAGCCGGTCCTGGGGCGCAGTGCAATGGACACCCGGAGGCGGACTGATTTTATCCAAAGGTATGTACGCGGATCCGGTCTGGAAACTGGCCGTGGCTTCGGAGCTTGAGCACACGGTTCCGCCGCAAATGCCGCTCTTTGCCGGCACGCGCCTCGTGTATCATTATTTCATCGATCTTTTCGTGGTTCTCGTCCATTCGCTCACCCATATTGATCTTCCCAACCTGCGTTTCTTTTTCATTCCTCTCTACTCTTTTACCATTTTAAGTTTGTCCGCTTTTGCCGCGCTGGGAAGAATTTTCGAAAGCCGTAAAACCGCGTTGCTCGGATACACACTCATGATGCTTGCGCCCGGAGCCATGGGCTTTACGGAAGAAGCCCATATTCCTTTTGCCATCGCCGCTTTTTTTGCTCTCATTGTTCTAATCACAAAGGCGCTCGAAACCGGTAAAAGCCGAACCTGGCTCCTGATCGTATTCCTCCTCAGCCAGCTCATGATGTACGAATCCATCCTGAGCGCTCTTTTTATCGGATCCATCGGTTTAGGTTCCTTTTTTTATTTATTGTGGAAAAAACGCTGGGAACCTTTTGCGGCCATTGCGGCAGGCGGGATGCTTGCTCTCGGCATGCAGCTCATCGCCATCGGCCGGCTGGGTGGAGGTCAAGGCGGCGTTCATTTTAATTTTCCTTTTTTTGAACAGGCCATTATCGATTGGCCAACGGCCAAGGAAACCCTGAAATCCGTCAAATCCGTGTTTAAACATTTTTCATCCGAGGCGGTAAATACCACTTTTCTCCTAAAAACACTTTCGCTTCCCTTTTTGATCTTGGGCGCCTTTGCCGCGGCGTTTTTAAATTACTACCGCTTCGGCCTGCTCGCTATCACGGATTTGATCGGGCGGATAAAAAACTGGCGGCACGAAAAACCGGCCATGTTTTTTTTCCTCCCCTTCCTTGCCCTGGGACTCACGGGTCCTCTTGTCATCAGCATCGGATTTTTCTATGGGGCGGTTTTCAGAATGCTGATCATTGCCGTCGTGGTGCTTTATGCTTTCTCGGCCTTAACCGTATCCAGAATGTGGAGGGCTTCGGGCCGCGCAAAAATGCTGCTCATCACCGCCATGACCCTGCTCGTTATTTATCCCAATGTGAGCCAGTCTTTGCGGTATGCCCGCCAATCCAGCTATTACGCCTTGCGCACGCCGGAGGAAATGCAAATTTTTAATTTTCTGCGGACGCAGACTGCGCCGGATGCGGTGCTAATGCATCCTTTCATTGACGACCCGGTATTTGATTCCCAACACCCGGGAAAACCCGCCTGGATTTTTGAGGATCATTATTATTACGGCTCGGCTTTGGGCGGACGGCGGGTGGTCATGGAAGGCTCCAAATTCGGACCGGTCACACAAATGCTCAAAGTCACGCCTGCAACCGTGGATCAAATCCGCTCGGATATCAGGACCATTTACAGCACGAGGGAGGAATCCGAAGCCGTCCGATTATTGAAAAAGTACAACGTGTCCTATCTCTGGGTGCCGTCGGACCGGCCGCTTCAATTCCAATCCTCGAAGATTGTTTCCGCTGTCAAAAATTCGGGACATACTCTGTATCACGTGTCATCCTGAGCGCCAGCGAAGGATCTATTAAGAGTTCTTTATCGGTTTCTTTCTGAATTTGCTCAAAACATAATCCCGGATAAGCAGGATCGCGCCGGTTTCCTTTTCCGTGACCAACAAAACAGGAATCATGGCGGCAAGATACGCGGCGGAGCGGACCGTCGATAGAACCCAAACGTTTACCCCTTTTCCAAAAAACTGCAATAAAGCCAAAATGACCACTGCGTAAGCAAAAAATCCGCAAATAACGCTTACGGCGCGCGCTGTGCTTCGTAAATTTAATTTTTCCCGTACAGAGAGGGCGAGCGAAAGAAAAAACTGAAACGCATAAGCAACCCCCATGGCGGCCGCGACGCCCACAATGCCATGCCCGGACGCAATACCTAAACGGATGAGCAAATACCCTGCCGCAATTGAGAGCAGGTTGATGGGGATAAGGAGTAGATGTTTTCTGGCCGTGATGAGAAAATTAACCGGCTGAGCGATCAAGGCGCGGAAATACGTACCGAGAAGCAAAATCTGCATGGCCTGGATGCCGGGCACAAACTTCGGGAGCACCAGCGAAACCAGGGGCGGCACCATGAACCATAAAAGCCCCATGGGAATTAGAAGAAGCCCGGCCATGGCAAGAAGCGGATAAAGCACATGGCGCGTGAGCCCCTCCGCGCTTTCGACCCGAGCGTATTGCTCCTGAAAATAAGGATAAAGCACCACGCCCAGCATGTTGGGCAGACTGAAAAAATAATTTTGAACCATGAGCGCAATGCTGTAAAACCCCAACGGCTCAAAACCCAGCCGCTTGGTGATCAAAAGCTTGTCGAGACTCAAAAAAAAGGCATTGAGCACGCCCGTGAAGAGCAACGGTATTCCCAACACGAGAACTGGCTTGAGCTTTTCCTTGTCATAGTGAAGCCGCAGGGGAAAACGGGCAAAGAATTGAATGAACGCAATGCTGGCGATATACGTGAGGACCGTGGCCGCAAGGTAGCCGTAAAGTTTAAAAAATTTGGTGAGAACCGCAATGAAAATTAAATTGACGGCGCTGGAATAAATGGCCAATCGGGAGATAAGATGAAAATTCCGGTGTGCCCGGAGATAGACAACGAGAAGATTATAAAGCCGCTGAATCAGAATAATCACGCCGCAGCCGACCAGCGAAAAAGTAAGCACCGGCGGATTTTTATGCCTCACCAGAAAAGTGTAAATCCACATCCCCAGCGAGATGAGGAGCGAATTCACCATGGTGAAGCTAAACACCAGATTTTGAAGTTCTTCGGCCTTGTCCTTTTCTCCTTTGGTGAGATGATAAGGGATATCGCGCACCACCGCATCCGTGGTGCCGAGGGCGGAATATTTAGCGTAGGTGATAATCACCTGGCAAAAGGTCCACACTCCCATGAGGGCCGGACCCAAAAGGCGGCGGCTCACAATGCCGGTGAGGAAATCAAAGCATTGGGCCACGTAGGAGCTTGAGACATACCGCACCGAGTCGCGGAAAATATTCTGACGGACGGAAGCCATGAATCAGGAAACCTGGTAGCGGAGTTTCCAGCCGTCCGGTGTCTTCTTCCAAAGATGCGGGGAGCGGAATTTATCCGCCAGATGAAAGAAATACCCGCGGTCTATGACCGGATGCTCGAACATTTTGGCGGCCGCGGGAAATTCCTTGGGCGTGATACTTAAATACTGAAAAATTTCCTCCGCAAACCGCTCGGGGAATTCACCGTCAAAGCGCTTGACGAGGGCCACGCCCTCCTCGCGCGTGATATCGCCGGAGCGGATTTCCTGGGCCGCGTCATACGTGGCCCGGCCGATACCGAACTTGATGAAGGTGGTGTAATAATGAAAATCGTCGATCCGGTCGTCGATTGAATTGTACTTGCTGTAAGTCCCTGCCGTGCGTTCGGGCGAAGCCACGAATCCTCCGTTTTCCACCGCGTAATAGTAGCAGCTCTGCGGATGCCATTTGAGATAATGGCCCAGATAATGGACTTCGATTTTATTTTTTTCGATTTCCTCCGGATTGACCGGAAAATAAGCCAAAAGATCCGATTCCTCCACGCCGTAATGTTTTTTCAGGTCCGCCGCGGATGCTCCGCCCAGAAAAATTTTGGCTTTATCCCCGGCCGTGAAATAGGACCAATCGCGTTTTGCGGACTGGGTGTCCGCGATAGGATTGCCGTATTCCGCTTCATTTTCGCCGTAAAACACGAGTGAAATTTTGAGCTGGGCCGCCATCTTGGGAGCAAAGGCCTTTTGCCCGATAATAAAGGGCTGAAAAGGGTGGAAAAGATTTTCCACCGCAAGCCGCGTGAGGAGCCGGTGAGTCCGGCCATTGGGCGTAAAAAGATAATTGTCAAAACCCGCGTGAATCCAGGCCTGAAAGTTCTTCCAGCCCCACTCAGTATAAATATGAGGCGCCCAGGTCACGGTCAGAGGATGCATGCCGAATTTGTATTTGAGCTGATGCGCGGCGTAAAAACTGTCCTTGCCTCCGGAGCCCGGCACCAGGCAGTCATAAGAGCCGTCGGTTTTGCGGTAGCGGTCGCAAAGCTCCCGCAATTCCTTTTCCCTCTGATTCCAATCGATCGTCTTGTGTTTCAGCTCCCGGTAGCGGCAGGCGTCGCAAACACCGTTTTCGTCAAAATGAATGGTCTTTTTTTTGCTTGATTTGTCGTGATTGTATTCCACGCAGGAGGAGGGCCGCTGATTGGAGATCACGCAGGTTTTACAGAATTTCACCTCGCGCGGCAGGCCGTACTTGACCTCCAATTCTTCTTTTTCCCGCACCACCTGATTTTCACTCACGATCTTTCCTTTTTTCCTATAAACTGCAGAATTTTCTTAACATTTCAAGGCCGATGCGGCCGCTTTTTTCCGGGTGAAACTGGCAGCCGGTGATATTTCCTTTTCGCACGGCCGCGCAAAATTCGTCTCCTCCGTAAACCGTGGAGGCCAGCACGTGATCTTTGTTCTTAGGCACGGCCACATAAGAATGGACAAAATAAACGTCCGCACCGGACCCCGTATTCTCAAGCAGGGTGCCCTTCCATTCGGAAGCCCTTTGAATTTTCCGCCATCCGATATTCGGAATTTTCACCGGAAGCCTAGTTTCCATCAGCACCACGCTTCCTTCGATCAGATTCAATCCTTCATGATGCCCGAATTCATATCCGTCTGTCATGAAAAGCTGCATGCCTAAGCATATTCCCAGCATGGGCCTTTCTTTTGCGGCGAATTTCCGGATCGCATCCAAAAGACCGCGCTGACTCAAGCCGTCCATCCCATCTTTGAACGCGCCCACGCCCGGCACCACCAAAAAATCCGCGTCTTGAACCTTGTCCGCTGTTTCAACAATTTCCGGGACCGCGCCCAGAGCGCGGAAAGCTTTCACCACGCTGCGCAAATTGCCAAGGCCGTAATCCACAATCGAAATGCGGGGCGAATCCATTGGTTAATACGAGTTTCTGACCTCGATGCCCTTCCCCAACAAAAATTTCTTTATTTCTGTGACCGAGGTTTTTCCATAGTGCAGGAGAGTTGCGACGGAAACCGCATCCGCATTTCCCTCCAGCGCGGCCTGCGCCACATCTTCAAGCGTGCCCGCGCCTCCGCAGGCAATCACGGGAATATGCAGCAGGGATGAAATCCTTTTGATCAGCTCCAGATCATAACCCTTTTTCGTGCCCTCACGGTCCACGGATGTCACCAGAATCTCGCCCGCGCCCAAATCCTCGGCTTGTTTTGCCCACGCGATCGCATCCAGACCGGTTTTTTCGCGGCCGTTGTCCGTGTAGGCCTCCCAGCACCCGGCCCCGACGGTTTTGGCTTCAATCGAAATCACGATGCACTGTGACCCGAAACGTTTTGCAGCTTCGGTAATCAACGCAGGCGTTTTGGTCGCGGCCGTGTTGATGGCTACCTTGTCCGCGCCAGCTCGTAAAAGCCGCTGAATATCTTCAATACTCCGGATGCCGCCGCCCACGGTCAACGGCACAAAAATTTCATCCGAGGCCTTTTCGACGATTTCCGCCAAATTATTCCGGCCGTAAAGACTGGCCACAATGTCCATGTAAAGAATTTCATCCGCACCGTCCTCGTAATACTTGCGGGCCAATTCATCGGGCTTTCCCACCACGCGAAGCCCTTCCAGATTAATTCCCTTCACCACATTGGGCGCTTTCACATCCAGCCGCGGAATCACCCGCACATTTTTCACCGCTTCCATGGTCATCCGCATCGGAGGGCAGAAGCTCCGCTTCTTAAATATTCCGCAAACTGGAAATCTTCGAGGGTATCGATATCCGTGGAGGATACGCGGTCCATCACATACGCAAATGTCTTGGGCGAAAACCAGTCCTCTGATTTTTTAAGAAAATTCCAGTCCGCAATATAAATGGCTCCGTTCAAGCGGTAATATTTGCCCAGTACCTGCCGGTTTTTTTTCCTGTCGGCGTGTTGTACAAAATTTTTCATGCACAAATCAGGCGGGAGCTGGTTCATCCAGGCGGGCGGATGTTCAGCTTCGGTCACGCTCAAGACAGCCCGGGCCTTTTTCCGGTTGAAGAATTCGAGAGCTGCATCCAGATGCCGCGTTTTGCGAAGCGGGGACGTGGGCTGAAGCAAGGCGAGAATATCGAAATCATTTCCCTGTTCTTCAAAATAACGCATGGCATGCAAAACCACGTCCATGCTTGAAGCTCGATCCGTCGCAAGTTTGGCAGGCCTTTTGAAAGGGACGGAAGCCCCCGCTGACCGGCTTACCGCCGAAATCTCGTCATTGTCCGTGCTCACGGCGACCGCATCCACGTATCGGCTCTTGAGCGCCGCATCGATGGTCCAGGCAATTAAGGGACGCCCGCAGAAATCCAGCGCATTTTTTCGCGGAAGGCCTTTGGAGCCGCCGCGCGCCGGAATCAGTGCCAGAATTTTTTTGCTCTGAATACTCATGTTTTATTCCAGATTCAAAGTTTTAACCGAATTGTTATATTCTTCCCACTGGCCAATGTCCAACCAGGATTTCTCGCTAACCAGATAAACCCCCACCTTGCCGTTCCGCTTTTGCACTAAATGGATAAGACGATCGAAATCAATTGCTTTTCCTTTTTCTATAAACTCCAGAACTCTCCTATTTACAACATACATGCCAGAATTAACCTTATAGTCATACTCGGGCTTTTCTATCAATTCTCCAAGCTGATTGCCATTTGTCATTTCGACAATTCCATAAGGTATAGTCACGTGCCTAGTAGCTGCAATAAGGGTAATATCATTTTTGTGCTCCCGGTGAAACTTCAAAACATCCTCATAGTCCCCTTTAATAATAATGTCGCAATTGGTTACAAAAAAATCATCCGAAACATCCGGCGGAAGCAGTTGAATGCCGCCCGCAGTTCCTAAAGGCGTCTTTTCTCGAACGTAGTTAATCTTAAATCCGCAATCGGCGTTTTCAAAATACGACATGATCATTTCGGCTTTATGGCCAAGAACAACGTAAAATTCATGGCAACAAAAGTGAGAAAACTGGCTCATGATTACTTCTAAAATTGGCGTGTCGCCTATGGGAACTAAAGCCTTCGGAAGAATCCGAGTGAAAGGATCCAATCTTGTTCCTTTTCCGCCGGCCATAATAATCACCGAACAGTCGCTGATGCTTCCCTGTGCGATCAGGTCTTCCTTCGATACATCCTCCCACATACAAATTGCAATGACAGTTCCAGTTTTCTTATCAATGAGGGGAATAGCAGGAACTCCCAAATTCTGCATTAATTCCTTAATCTCTTTAGCTGGTAAATCGGGATAAGCAAAAGTTGGGTTGCGATGGTAAACGCTTTCGACCGAATCCGAAAAATTCCCTTCGTTAAAGAAATGCCTTCTAATATCACCGTCCGTAATCGAGCCGATCAATTTATTTTGCTCGTCCACAACATACAAAACTTTTCTCCCAGTCGCATCAATCTGTTTCCAGGCCTGCTTGACTGTAACATTTTTTGTGACAAGTAACTTGCTAATTTCTTCTTTATTCATATTGTAAATTTCAAATCATTGAATTTTTTTTTGAGCAAACTTTCGTCCAGCCGCAATTTTTTTAAGATGTCCTTAATTTTCACTGAAGCGCTGCCTTCTCCGTATGGATTTTTCGCCCGCCGGACTTTTTCAAGGAATTCCGGGGACAGCGCCTTTTCAACCGCTTTCACGATATCGCGTTTTTCCGGCTTGCAGTCAATCACCGAAGGCGCCTTGAGCCGGCCCTCCTGCCGGTCACCGATATTGACCGTGGGCTTTTTAAAAGACGGAACCTCATGGATGCCGCTCGAGGAATTTCCGATCACGGCATCCACGCACTGAAGCGCGCTCAAATACCGTTGCCTTCCAAGCGAGGCAAAAAGAACGGCCCGGGTTTTATGCCCCGCCACATAACGCTCCAGCATTTGGTTGACCTGGGCGCCGTTCGTATCCGCATTGCTCTTGGTGAAAATAACACGCGCCTCAGGGAAGGCGTCCAGCGCCCGGAGCAGGTTCTCCGTCTGCTGTTTAACCGGCGCTTCGCCGTAACTCGGCGGATGATACGTGACAAGAAAATTCCTGCTCCCGAAATTCCATCCCAGGGATTTTTCAAGTTCGCGCCTGGAAAGAAGCGTGACTTCCTTTAGATAATCCAGTCCGGGCGCGCCCACATTGAAAACCCTTTCCGGATCCTCGCCCATCTGAATCACGCGCCTGCGGTAATCCTCCGTGGCCGTGAAATGCAGATGGCTCAATTTGGTAATGGCATGGCGGATGGAATCATCCATCGATCCTTCTGTTTTTTCCCCGCCGTGAATATGCGCCACGGGAATTTTGGACATCAGCGCCGGAATGCATATCGAAAAAAGTTCGAACCGGTCTCCGCAAACCACCACAATGTCGGGCTTAAGTTCGGCATAAGCCCTGGCAAATCCGTTTATCCCCGAAGCGATGGATTTTGAAATGGCTTCCGGATGATCCGCCTGCTCAAGCATGGGAATTTTTTTGCGTATTGAAAAACCATCCTTCTGAATTTCTTTTACCGTCAGCCCGAACTCGGGCAATAAATGCGAACCCGTAACTGCCATTTGGAGCTCCAATCCCGCGTCCTTTTCAATCTGCTTCATCAGGCAATAAAGCAGGCCATACTCCGCGCGCGATCCGGTTGCGATCAATATTTTTCTTTTTTTTAAACCAGCTTTTTCCATGCAATCAGTTCATCCTTGAGAATTGCGGCACTCGCTTTCTTGCCCACCACCTTGCCAAGCTCCCTGGGCGGAATGCCCTGGCCCGGCCGCTTGATATCAATGTCCTCCCGGTCAATCACCTTGCCTTTTTTGATTTCCCGCGCCGCCACCAGGCTGCGCCTTGCAATCAACGCGATTTTCTCTTCGCAAGGCGCTGGCTTTTTAATTCCGTCGCCCAAAGCCATCGCCACATTCCTCAAGCGGTGCACCATTTCCCTCAGTTCCCGCGGCTCAAGCGATGCCCGGTGATCCGGGCCTTCCATTCCTTTATCGAGTGTAAAATGCTTTTCAATCACTTGCGCGCCCAGCGCCACGGCCGCGATGGCCACTTCAATGCCGGGCGTATGATCGGAAAATCCCACCGGCACTTTGAAAGTGTCCCGCAGGGTGATCATGGCTTTTAAATTGGCCTGATCCACGGGAGCGGGGTATTCGGTGACGCAGTGCAAAAGCACCACTTCACGGTTTCCCGTTTTTGAAACCGCTGCCATGGCTTCACGCACATCCTCAAGGGTTGACATGCCTGTGGAAATGATAAGCGGCTTGCCTTTTTTGGCTATATGCTCGACCAGAGGAAGATTTGTAATCTCCCCTGATGGAATTTTAAAAAGGGGAACGCCGAGTTCCTCGAGAAGATCAGCACTTTCCGCATCAAACGGTGTCGAAAGAAAGGGAATCTTTTTCTTACGGCAATACTGCACCAGTTCACGGTGATTGGCTTCGCTCAATTCAAGCCGTTTCAGCATGGCAAGCTGGCTTTCAGCCGGGTCCGTGGTCGCAAGCTGGTAATCGGCCTTGACCGACTGTACGGTCACCACCTTTTCCGCCTTGAAGGTCTGAAATTTGACCGCATCAGCTCCCGCCTCCCCAGCAGCATCCACAAGCTGTCTTGCGGTCTCGATATCGCCGTTGTGATTCACACCCGCCTCGGCGACGATAAAAGGTTTGCGTTCAAGGATTTTCTTGTAAATACTCATCCTCTTGCCTTCCGAAAGGAATAAAACTTGATCGCCGCGTAGTTTCCGGTGTTGCGCGGCAGGACTTGATCGAAAAATTTTACGAAATGCGTGTTATGAATCTTGGAATCTTTGGTCCTCACCGCTTCATGAAGAACGCGGGCAATGAAATAATGCGTGGAGAGAAAATTCGGCTCGGTTCCCAGATCGCAGGGCTCAAGCCCCCAATCGGCAAGTTTCTCCACCGCCGACTCGCTAAAATAAAGGTTGTGATGCGGCATGGAAATCGTGGCCATTCCCAGTTCCGCGCGCGCCTCATTCAAATTCTCATAAGGCTCCTTGAATCCCTCCACCATCAAATAATATCCGCCTGGCTTGAGCACGCGGGAAATCTCCTGAAGCGCTTTTTCCTGGTCGCCGGCATCGAGAAGATTGATGAGCACCCGCTCGCCGAAAACCGCGTCAAAGGATTCATCAGGAAACGCAAGATTTCTGCAGTCCCCTTGCGCCAGCTCCACATTCTTGAGCTTTCTCGATTTTGCGATCTCAAGCAGCTCTTCCGTGAATTCAATAGCCGAGAACCGGACCCTAGGCAATTTCCAGGCCAGCACGGAAAGCAGATACCCGTTGCCGCAGCCAATCTCCAGCGCGTCCAATCCACCCTTAAATTCGGGCGCGATCTTGGCCAGCGCTCCCCAAATCGCGTCCACCTCCGCCTGCCGGATATGCTGGTCCAGCATGGTCGACTCGGGCGCATCCTTGGTCTTTTTTGACTCCTCGGAATAATGTTTTTTTATGATTTCATCATATCTCATAATCATTCTCATTCTTTAACACAGCAAATACGATTCTTTTTAAAATACACCTTCAAATACAAATAAATGCACCCGCTCAAAAAAATCATAGCGAGCGCATATTTAATCTGCAATGGAGGCTGATTAATTAAGGTCGCGTAACAAAATGCGATAATATTTGCTATGAATGAAATGACTAATAGTCTAAAGCTTAGCCCCTCGATAGTCTTAGTCTTATAGGTCTTTAGCATCTGCGGGACGTAGCAAAGCGTAAATAAAGCCGTCGCCGTCCATCCCAAAATATTTGCCAATTGTATTTTTTCCATAAGAATCACCGCGTTCCGATCTTTTCTAATCCAGCCTTTTCACGCAAGGCCTGGTGAATCATATTGGCCACAACGGCCACCACTTCTTCCGGGTAATGCCCGACCGAGGTCTCTTCCGAAACCTGAATGGCGGAAACTCCGGATTTGACGGCATGATAAATAGCCTCCACCTCGGCAATCACCGGGACATCACGCGTCAACATACTGTGAAGAAACTGCGTCGCGAGAGCAATTTTTACCCCCTGCTTTCTGGCTTCCCTAATGACTTTGTCCTGGGTATATGGAATCAGCAGATAGCCGATATCAGCGCACAAATCACCGCGATCGATAAGAATCTGGTCGGACTCCGCCAAAATGCTGTCGAGATTTTTCACGGCTTCTTTAGTTTCAATCTTCACCAGCATTTTGACCGGGGAACCGGACAATATTCCCTTGATCAACCGGACATCTTCCGCCTGACGCACAAAGGAGATACCGATGTAATCAATCCCAAGCTTTTTGGCCAATTCCAAAATTTTTTGATCTTTTTCAAATAAAAAAGAAAGGTCGTGGGCATTGGAAGTGTGCAGACCTTTATTATTCCCCAGCTCCCCGTTGGTCTTGGCCTTAAGCACGAGCCGGTCCGAGGAAACATGCAAAATGTCAAAGCGGATGAGCCCGTCATTGGCGAGAAGTTCTTCTCCCTGATTCAAAATCTCAAAAAATCCGGCATAATTGACCTGCTGGTGATAAAGTTCCACTTCTTCTCCGATCGAAAAAACAAGGGGCTGGCTCAATCCTTTGGTGCGCACCTTGTTTCCGGGCAAATCCACCAAAATTCTGGCCTTCATTCCTATCAAATCCCTGACGCGATTGAAATAAATCTCGATATTTTCCAGGCTTTCATGAGATCCGTTGATTCTCAAAATGGAAGCGCCACGCTCCACCAATCCCTGCAAAATATTAGTTGTCAGAGATCTGGGTCCGAGAGTCGCAATAATGTCCACATCCCTCAAGCCGGTAATGCTGATCGCATCCATACCATTTCTCCTAATTGAGAATCACAGCCTTAGAGCGCACTTCTGCTGTGTCACGTTGGGTTGATGATAAAATTTCATCGACAACTCTGCTTGTGTTCAGTCCGTCATTTCTTCCGAGAAGATACTCATACCCGACGGCCTCGTTAATCAAAGCCTGCCTTTGAACGTCATCGAAACCCGCTATGATTGAATCCATAGCTTCTGCCAATTGAGAATAATCTCCGACAACTTTACAAAGCGGGTTGCGGGCATAGGCTTCGTAAGCCACCGCGCCCGTAGAGTAGTCCTGAACAACGGTAGGAATACCTAGTTTCAGGCTTTCAATAATTCCCGTGGACCAGTGCCCGGAAACCATAATGTCGCTCTCTGCCAGTAAATCAAAAAAATATGTTTTTCCGGGGACTAGGGTGATTTGACCGGCTGTTCTGTGTGAATTCACAAATGCCTGCCACTCTCCGAAATCATCGATCCGGTGAGGTTTGATGACAAGCTTAATAGGTTTGTCATGGATATAAGCAATCAAATCTCCCAAACACTGCTTAGTAAAGACATCACAGATGTACTTATGAATGCCTAAATACGAAAGTCTATCCGGTGTGTAAGGCCGGATATTAGAAGCGCAATAAAGAATTTTGAGAACTCCTCGCCCGTGCCTTCTTGCATTTTTCGGATTGGGAATCATGGCGGCAAGTTCATCATACCTCGGTACTCCCGTCACCCGGATCATGGCTGGGTTCCAGCCGCGTTCGGCATAAAGTTCGGCCTCATAATCGGAATTCACCAGGGTGGTCGAAAGCGCGAAACGCCGCAAAAAAGGCCGGACCGAAAAATTGATCGGAAAAAAACCGTGTGAGGTGCAGAATATTCTTTTCCCCCACGATTTGTAGCATGCCGCGAGAAATGACCGGTTGATGGCAATGTCCTCGTCCAAAATCAGTCCATCCGCCGGGAAATGGCTTTCGAGCGATTTAAAAGCGCTGTAAAAGGAAGAAACGAGGTCACAGTATTCCCTGGTCCTCGACAAAACAAGACTATAAATGGATGCGCCCAAATCCATATCCCGGTAGGTAAAATAATCCGTTCGGGTTAGTTGCGAAAAAAAACGATCCCAACCCGGCCAGTCAAAAGGAGATTGCCCATCCTCAACCGCCGGCAAGCACTCTTTGGTCAGGTAGGTTATCTTGTTTTTTAGCGCAAATCGCAGTTGGGCCAGATTGAAATCAAAATCAAAAAGCGCAACATGGCTGTCTTTCTTTAATAAATCAAGGAGCACGGGGCGGAGATGATTCAACGCGCCACAGGCAATAAAAGTAAGGTCCTTCAGTCCCTGGCGTTTCTCTGAAATTTTCTTTCTCATAATCGCCGAATAAATCCTGGCCGTAATCTTTTTTACCTGTCCTTTCAAACTCCCCTTATGCACAGGGCTTTCGTCCGCAATGCGAAGGCTCAGGGCCTTGATATTGGCCTTTACGCACTCCTGTTTGAGAATCCGGTTCAAGATAACGTTTCCTCGGAGATACGGAAAAGGCCTGACATCCTCTCCTTCAAAAATAATGACTTCATCCCATTGTTCTTTCCGGAGTATCCAGCGGGCAAAAAGAGAGTTTCTTACGATAATGCCCAGGTTGTAAGATAAACGCAGGAACATCGCCATATCCATCTCAATTTCACTGAAATATTCCCGGAGAATCGACGGGCTGCTCCAACCCAAGGCCTTCTCACAGCACCAGGCATTGATTTCTCCCCATTGTTCCCGTATAAGTTCTTCGTCAACCGGCGTGTAAGGAATATTTTGCTGTTCGAGAAAACCGAAAAAGGCGGGGGTATCACAAAAAATCTTAAGATCACGAATGGAGTAGCCCTCCCGGATCAACGCTTCATATTGTTTCTGGTTTCCAAGCACTACCGCTTTCATAAAGACTTGTTCCGGCTCCTGTTTTCCTGATAATACGCCTGCATGGCTTCAAGGCGCTCAAACATCCTTTTTGTCGCCTGGGATTTGATTTCAACCAGCTTGGCCTGCCTTTTTTCCGGCACCAAGGTTGACGGGCACCGCTCCTTGGCGAGAGTCACTGCCAATGTTTTGGACCCGCACGTATCAAGGAAAAGGCAAATACGGTCCAGTTCTTTGTGCGTATCCTCCACAAGGGCTTCATAAGTTACAAAAAGAATTTGTTTTTTTAATGCAGCATCAAGCGCATGATAAGTATTTTCAAAATCCCGGTGTATTGAATCCACGCTGGCAATAATCCTGTCCATTTCCTCCAATCGTTCATATTCATCCGCCCAGGCATGCGCATAAAGAGGAATGGGCCCTTGAGGGCCCTGAAGGGCAGGCGTGAAATCCAGGGCATCTGTCCCAAAGCGTTTTCCCCACCCACGGCGATACCATGAATGAACCACATCCACCGGATGCCTCAGGATATGGATCATTCTTAAGTCCGGAGCCGCTTCAAAAAAAACATCCGCTTGCGCAAGAACTCCGTGAGTCACATAGGAATGGTATTTATTTTCCTTCTGAATCCTCTCGATAACCGGCGGGCCATCCGGGGAAGAGCAACGGGTCAATAGTTCCTGAAAACGTGTCGAGTTAAAAATACTTGATTTGTCGCTAAATCTGAAATTCAGGTTGCGTCCGATCGCATACTCGTAGGCATGCATGTCCACTTCATTTCGAAGCAGGGCGAGGCCCGTTTCCCGCGGCATCTTACCAAGTTTCACAAGCGCCGGAATCAGTTCATACATCAAAAAGTACTGAATATGTTCTACATCCTCAAGGCCCGAAAGAAGATTACCGAGTAAAAATTTACCGCCCCTAGTAATTCCATCAACCAAAAGAAGGCGTTTTAAAATTATTTTCCTTGAATAAAACGGAAGCGAAGCTGAATCAGTCATCACGCCATCTCAATTTTGACAAATGTCCATGGCTGAAGGATATAGCCGTTCACCTGCCACTTGCCCAACATTTTGGTCACGTCATAAGCGTCTTTCTGTTCGGAAGACGCCAGCTGGATTTTTTCCGGATCGTAAGCCCAATCCTCGACAAATTGAAAATTTTTGACCCCTTTATTTTTTGAAAGCAAATGCTCGAGATACGCGCGGGAATAAATATTGTAATAATGGAAACGCTTAGGTTCTCCAGTCTCATCAAATTCGTCGCCAGAGCCCTCCACATCCAAAATCCGGAACGAACGGCTGCCAATGAGCGTCCTGACCACGACATATTTTTTAGCCACGCGGATTAATTCCGCGAGAGGTTTTTGGATGGAGGGTAGATGAAGAAAAAGATTATTGGCCATAGCTATATCAAAAGAGGATTCTTCGAAAGGCAAATGAAAAGCATCGGCCCTCCGGAACTGGACGCCTTTTTCCCCGGCAAAAGCCTTTTGGGCAAGTTCGACGTAATTGGCCGTGGCATCCGCGCCCGTATAGAAAAATTCACATGAGAGCGTATTCCTCAAACTCCGGAGATAATGCCCCGCGCCGCAGCCCACGTCCAAAACATGATCGCCATCCCGCACCAAATCCTTCAAAACTCGCGCCGCGGCCTTGCCGCTTTCCATTTCCGGCAATTCGCCCACCGCCCTTTTGTACAAAACCTGTCCATAAGCCAAGTCCTCGTCCCAAGTTCTCCAGCGATTGTCCATCTTATCTCCTAAATTTAGCTACATCCAGCCTGCTTGCTGGAGCGAATTCCAACCACGAACCCCTTGCTTTTATTAATTTTTCAAGTGGTTGGCTGAGCGGAAGCAACAGGCTGGATGCACCCATTTATAACGCTGTGCCCACAGGCCTTAAACTGCGGATCACATCTATTACCCGCTCGGCATCGCCACGTTCAAGCCCAACGCTTGAAGGCAGGTTGATTCCCTGCTGCCATATCGTGCCGCAATGATTCATCTCCGTGGTTTCATATTTCCCGTACATGGGCTGTAGGTGAACCGGTTTAAAAAAAGGCCGGCTTCCGATTTTCTCCGCATTGAGTTTCCTCAAAATCTCGCGTGAATTTTTCCCGAATTTTTCCTCATCAATCAAAATGGAATAAAGCCAGCAGGAGGAATCGCACCATGCCGCGCGCGGATTGAGCGAAATGCCCTCGACATTCCCGAGTCCCTCGTCATACCACGCGGCAATTTGCTTTTTCTTTGCAATGAATTCTTCAAGATGCGCGAGCTGCGCGAGGCCAAAAGCGGCTTGAATATTTCCGAGCCGGTAATTGTAGCCTATTTCCTGATGCACCCATTCCTCATCCCGGTCGCGCGCCTGTTCGGAAAGGTATTTCGCCTTACGCGCCCATGATTCATCGGCCGTGACCAGCATACCGCCTCCGCCCGTGGTGATGAGCTTGTTTCCGTTAAATGAAAAGCAACCGATGTCGCCCAACGTGCCGGTATGACTTCCCTTATACCGCGTCCCTAAAGATTCAGTCGCATCTTCGATCACAAAAATTTCATTTTTGCGGCAAAACTCAAGCAAAGGATCCATGTCGGCCGCATGGCCAAAAAGATGAACAGGAAGAACCGCTTTTGGCTTTTCTCCGCGCCGGATCATTTCTTCCATTTTGCGGATTGCCAAAGGGGGATCGATATTGAACGTTTCCTTTTCGCTGTCCACAAAAACCGGCTGAGCGCCCACATAAGAAACGGGATTGACCGAGGCGATAAACGTGAGTGAAGGAACAAGGACTTTGTCCCCCGGGCCGATGCCAAGCACGCGGATCGCGAGATGAAGAGCCGCCGTGCCGCTCGCAACCGGAACTGCGTATTTCGCGCCGAGATAATCCGCAAATTTTCTGCCAAACTCGTCTATCTGCGGGCCTGCGGTCGACACCCACTTGGTGTCAAAACATTCCTTGACCCTTTTCCACTCGTCACCCGTAAGATACGGCTCGTTCAGAGGGATAAATTTTTGATTCATATGTTGCTGCAAAGCGCGAGATCGAGTTTTTTGAAAGCGACGGATTCGATAAATGCGATAATTTCATCGATCCCGTCCGGAACGGTTTTACTGATTTTAAAATTCAACACCCGTTTAATTTTTTCAAACCGCACGCGGTAATCGCGCGGGTCTTCAGTTTTTTCCACGAATTTCACCTGGAGCGACGGGATTCTCTCGTGCAAGAGCTCGGCGAGCATTTCCTTGGTGTAATTCTCCGCCGTATCGCCCACATTAAAAACCTGCTGCCGCACTTTTTCAGCCGACGCCGTGAGAGCGAGGAAACAGGCTTGCGCCAAATCTTCCGTGTGGCAATAAGGCCGCCAGAACTGCTTGCCGTAAATCTCAAGGTCTTTCCCCAAAACCGCTGTCTGAGTAAACTCATTCACCGTCAGGTCAAATCGCATGCGCGGCGAGAACCCGTAGGCCGTGGCAAAACGCAGGGCCACCGGGCAAATCGACGATCGAATCTTTTTTTCAAGCAAGTAGGTTTCGAATTTTACTTTTAATTCCGCGTAAAGCGATACCGGCCGGAGAGGGGAATTCTCATCCACATATTCATCTTTCATCTTGCCGTAATTGGAGCAGGTCGAGGAAAAAACAAAACGCTTAATTTCTTTTTTTTCCGCCAAATCAAACAAGGCCTTGGAAGCGGTCCAATTGATTTCGGTCGCCAGCCCGGGCTCTTTGGCACAAGCCGGATCGCCCACCACCGCAGCCAAATGGATCACATGATCCGCGCCGTTCAATCCCTTTTCAAGATCCGCCTGCTTCCGGATATCTCCGCTCACCAATTCGAAATTTTTATTTTTCCTGAATTCCGCAAGCCCGTGATCGCCCCATTTCAAATGGTCCAGAACACGCACCCCGTATCCTTCCCGAAGCAATTTCCCCACCACCACAGACCCCACGTACCCCGCGCCGCCCGTCACAAGCACTTTATCCATCACTCCGCTCCTTCTTCCGCGGCCACGATATTTTCCTTTGGCTTAACCGCCTCATCAATCCCTTCATGAATCCAGTGCCGGCCTTTATTATAAAATTTTCCCACCTTGTCTTCCAATTCAGGCGAAAGCATGCGTAAAATCTCCTTGCCCATGATCCGGTATTGTTTTCCGACTTTGGCGGCGCGAATCAGGCCGTTCTTAATGAGACGCGTCATGGTGCTGGAACTTACTTTAAGAAGCTCCTGCGTTTCTTTAGGCGTGTAAACCGCATTTTCTTTGATTTCCATAAAATCCCTTCTTTTTGAGATAACCCTAGAAAGGAAAATAGGATAGCATGACCATCATTGATAGTCAATACTATTCATTAGATGTCATTAATGCCGATTCTAAAGTTTGCGGGTGAGGTCGAAGACGGTGTAAAGGCCCTTTTTCTCAAAAAGAACGGGATAATGGGCATGCATATAAGATGCAAACTCCTGCGCTTTCTCAAAAGCAGGCGGGTCATTCACTACAAAATGCGTGGCTTGGTCGTATTCGCGAAGATATTCAAGCCCGGTGATGGGATCCTTGAATGCGTCATTCCGCTTTTTCCACTGTTTCTCAGGTAATTTTTCCCAATTCATGTACTTCATATAATCAGAAATATCCGGCCCCTTATTGACACGGAATTCCCATCCGTAACGGTCGGCATAGTAAAGCAACACATGCGTTCCCTGCACCACGAGGCGGTCCTTTTCTTTGCTAGTATGGGCTTTCACCTCTTCAGCGATTTTTAAAATATTTTTATCACTATCAGGCGTCTTGAAGGCCGGATGAACTGCATACCTCAATGAGATGCCTATGCAGGCGGCGATGAAAAATCCGAGCGCCATCTTTCTGGATGACGCTTTCATGGCCAGATGATCATAAATATGCTGGAAGCCCAACCCCATAAGCGGCGCTGCAGGCAAAAGAAAATGGAGAAGATAAAACTCATGATCGATCAATTTTCTCGGAATAAGAAGCGAACTGGCAAGAAAAGAAAGACTCCAAAGCATGAAAAAACCGTATTTCTTCCAATCGCCGGCTCCCGCCATCATGCCAATCAAAAAAAGCGTAAAACCAACCGGCGTACAAACATTTCCGGTCAGGAGATCCAGAAGTGCCTTGTAATATTCCCCGTGCAGCGCGAGCGGGGACACAAAACTTGAGCGCACCATAAGCTGCGCATACATCGTGCTGTAAATATTATTGGCCGCATAAGACACTCTCCAGGTATGAAAATACCAAAGCGCGGGCAGAATAAATCCCAGCATCGAAACAAAGCCAAGCTTAAAAATATTTTTCCATCCGGCGTCTGGAGATTTGGAATCCAAAACCGCCAGATAAAATGACGGCAGAAAAATGTAAAGGTTGTTGGGGCGTGTCAGTAAAATCCAGCTAAGAAAAAAACCCGTCAAAATAAAATGCCATGGCCTGCGCTTCCGCAAGAATTGCAGCCAATAATAAAAAAAGGCGGCGGTAAAAAACACGGTCGCCATTTCATGCTGGAAACTCTGGCCGTAAATAATGGTAAGTGGCGCGATGGCAAAAGCAATAAGACTGGCCAAAGCAATTCTGGAGTTCAGAAATGTTTTCACAAAACGGTATAAATAAAATGACGAGCCGCCGTAAAATAAAACAGACTGAAGCCGGCCCCAGAAATCAAGCGGCCCGCCCAAAAATGTGGCGCCCAAAGCGGCGATGAGCGCACTGATCGGATAATAAAGAAGATGGAGCGCGGGTTTGCCGTTGACCAAAATATTGACCTGGGGATAGAAAATAGTTTTGAAATGCTCCTCGGCAAAAAAACGGGCGATCATCGCGTAGGCCGTCTGATACACGGCAAAATTGCCCAGCAAAGGACGGGAAATTCCCAGCATCCGGAAAGCAACGCTAAGAATAAGGACAATCCAAGGGAGAAAGCCCATTTAATTTTGCTTTTACTTTTTTTGCGCGATCACCAGGCCGCGCACCAGGGGAAATTTAAAATGTTCGGATGTGAAACGGATGATTTGGTAACAGGCAAGAAGAGCCAGCCGCAATATTTTCTGCGCTCCAGATTCGCCCTTTTCACCGCGCTCGAGGAATTCGGGCACCGGCAAACTGCCGCTGATATGAACCGTGCGGAAACCATTTCGTTCCAGAAGGCCGGAAATGGTCCGGCCGGAATATTCAAAAATATGATAAGGCGGATTCAATTCGTCCTCCTTGGCCTCCAGCTTGAGAAGCACCAGCATCTTTTTCGGAATACCGATCCGTTTCAAAAAAGGCAAAAGTGAAAGAAAAAACCGGAACCACCAGGAGGAAACATACATCGGAAGAAGCATGATGAAATGGCCGTTGGGCTGAAGTGCGCCATGAATATTCCGGAGAACTTCGGAAGGATTTGGAACATGCTCAAAAACATCACCCATGAAAACCGCTTGATAACGACCCTTCTTTAAAACTGCATGAGCTGCATTCTCTTGCTGGAGTTCTATGCCGTAACGCTCCCGGGCGTGTCTGACGCCCCAGGAAGAAATTTCGATTCCTTCGACTTTCCATCCCCGTGACCTCACGAAGTTAAGGAAACCGCCGCCCGCGGCGCCGATCTCAAAAAAATTGCCGCCGGATGTGCCTATGTATTTCTCCATTTTTTTTACCACGCGTTTGAGCTCTCCGCGCAAACGGCTTTCCATGATCTCCGCGTAGCCGCCGTCATAGCGCCCCACAATCCAATCTTCACAAAAATAAGTGTCGCCATACATGGCTTGAATCGTCGCATCATCAGGAATCGGATTCACATGAATCAAACCGCAGCCCCGGCATTGGACAAAATCAAAAGATTTAGCCTGAAACGTATAAAAATTGCGGATAAGGCTACGCTCTTCGTGAGAGCCGCATACCGGGCAAAGCCAGCCGGGCCTTAAATTTTGGGTTGTATTGTTTCCGGCTGTGCCGGGGAGGATGGACATTTTTTTTTAACCTTTGGGAAAATATCAAAACGCAGCCGCAGCACCATGATAAAACCCTTGATCAAATGGCGGTAGGTCAATTTGGTCTGACCCAAGGTGCGGTCGCGGAACACAATAGGAATCTCGATGATCCGGTAGTCCATGCGGCAGGCCTTGAATAAAATTTCCTGCAAAATCGAAGGCCCTTCTGAAATTAAATGCTCAAGCTCCACGTTTTCAAGCACCTCACGCCGGAAACAGCGGTAGCCGGAACTGCAGTCATGAAGTTTGATCTGGAGAAAAGCGCGAATGTAAAGATTGGCGAGAAAGGTGATAAACCGGCGAATCGGCCCGCGGTCCGCATCCTTGCCCCCCTGCACAAACCGTGAACCAAGGACCAGGTCAAAATCCCGCATGCAGTTCACGAAGGCAGGGATATAAACTGGATCGTGTGAAAAATCCGCGTCCATTTCAATCACATAATCCGCCCCTTGCTTAAGCGCATAAATGAAGCCCGCAATACCGGCTGATCCTCTGCCCTTCTCCTCTGTCCTGTGGATCAGATGCACCCGCTGGTCTTTTTCGGACATGCCCTTGACGATTTTCCAGGTCCCGTCCGGTGAATTATCATCGATCACCACCACTTCGCATTCCGGACAAACCTCAAAAATGCGGCGGATAAGCGCCTCGATGTTCTCGCATTCGTTGTAAGTGGAGATGGTAATAAAGGTTTTGTTCATGGTTAACTGTTGGAAGAAGAGAGTTTAGAAATTTTAGCCAATAGAGTCAACCTAAATTCCGCAGCTCGCCAAAGGGATCCTGTTGCTTGCGCTCAGACAACCACCTGAAACAATTGAAAAACAAAAATCGGTTCGGTGGTTGAATTCGCTCCAGCAAGCAGAATCCCATTGGCTTAAGACATAACATATTTAAAATAAAAGGCTTATGAATTCAATATAACCCTTTAAATTGAAATGGGTTATAAAAATAACTCTTTACATTCTCTTCACGATCCGTATAATACCCCTCAATATGATTATCACACGCACACCTTTAAGAATCTGTTTGGGCGGAGGCGGCACGGACGTTAAGGATTATTACGAGCAATTCGGCGGCTATGTGGTCAGCGCCGCGCTCAACCAGTACATTTATATCGTCATCCATAACAATTTCGAGAAAAGCATCCGCATTTGCTACTCCAAGCGTGAAATCGTCAATACGGCCGATGAGGTGCATCACCCCGTGGTCCGCGAAGCCATGAAGCTCTTCGACATCACGGACAAGGGAATCGAGATCATCTCCTTTGCCGACGTACCTTCGGACACTGGCCTCGGCAGCTCAAGCAGTTTTACTGTAGGCCTGATTTCCGCGTTGGCCGCGTACCAGCGCGTCAAGATGACCAAATATGAAATTGCGGAAATGGCCTGCCGCATTGAACGCGATCTTCTTAAGGAAGCGGGCGGCAAGCAAGACCAGTACATCGCGGCTTTCGGCGGCATCACGGTGCTTAATTTTCAACAAGACAGCAAGGTCATTGTGAGCCCGGTCCAAATTTCTCATGAGTCAGTGGCCGAGCTGGAAAAAAACACCCTGCTTTTCTACACCGGCATCCGCCGGAATTCATTCAAAGTCCAGCAGGCGCTGATTCGCGGCGTAAAAAAACAGACCCGCACCCTCGACAGTTTGCATGAAATCAAACGGCTTGGAATCGAAACCGAGGAAATTTTGAGAAACGGAAATATTGACCGTTACGCCGAATTCCTGCGCCAGCACTGGGAAGCCAAGCAAAAACTTTCCGACATGGTTTCGAACGGCCGCATCAACCATCTTTATCAAAAGGCCATGGAAGGCGGCGCGCAGGGCGGCAAAATCATCGGCGCGGGCGGAGGAGGATACCTTCTTCTCTATTGCGCGGACAGCGGCAAACAAACCGTTATCCGCAAAATCATGAAGGGAAGCGGCCTTGAGGAATTAAAGTATTCATTTGATTTTACAGGCACGAGCGTGCTCGTCGATGACGGCATGCGCAGTAAAAAATCCAACGAAGTTTTAGTCTAGGGAGAATGATTGTGAAAACAAACCGGCAGTTTATCGACCAATTTTTATCGGAAATGAAAACCATCGTGGACACGATTGACCGCGAAAAAATTGACCAGATCATCGAAGTCATGTTTGAGACTTGGGAGCGGGGCAACCGCATGTACCTCATGGGAAATGGCGGCTCAGCTTCCACGGCGTCGCATCTGGTGAATGATTTCGGGAAATGCACGGCCCTTCCCGGCAAAAAAAGATTTAAAGTGATGGGCCTCACGGACAATCCGGCGCTCATCACCGCGCTCGTGAACGACAACGGCTTTGACAATCTCTATTCCGAGCAGCTGCTTAATTTTGTTGAGCCGGGCGACACGCTGGTGGGTTTTAGCGCGCACGGCGGCTCGGGCAAAGACAAGGCCGGGCTCTGGTCTCAAAACCTGCTCAAGGCCTACATGATTGCCAAGGAATACGGTGTCAAGACCGTCGGTTTCAGCGGCTATGACGGCGGCGTGATGAAAGACCTTTGCGACATCTGCGTCGTGGTTCCTTTTCATAACACCCAGCATGTGGAAAATTTTCATCTCTCAATTGGGCACTTGGTCTGCAACCGGCTGATTCAAAAAATCGCGGCGAGTGAAGGCGTTGAAGCCAAACCGCTCACCTGCGGCACACCGTTCGACGTCAAAATCTGAAGTTTATCCCGTGGCTAAACAAGCCTTTGTCCTTGCCGGAGGCCGCGGAACACGGCTGGGCGATTTGACACGCGACCTGCCCAAGCCCATGGTCCCCGTGGGCGGCAAGCCTTTCCTTGAATGGCTCCTTCTCTCCCTTAAGCACCAGGGCGTTCAAAACTTTGTCCTGAGCACCGGCTATCTTTCGCATAAAATTGAAGAATATTTCGGCAACGGCGCAAAATTGGGTTGCCGGATCATTTATTCAATCGAAGATACGCCATTGGGAACAGGCGGCGCCATTAAAAAAGCCGCGGGCCTTCTTGAAGACACTTTTTTAGTGATTAGCGGGGATAATTTTTTGGAGCTTGATTATCATGCTTACTTACGGCGGTTTCAGCAGGCAAAAGATGCGGTGGGAATGCTCTCCTGCTGGACCAATGATCCGCCGCTTTTTCAGAAAAATGCGCGCTATGACGAATCAACCGGAAAAATTTTGGAATATAATTTCCGCGACAGCCGGGGCAAGACGCATGTGGATGTCGGATTTAAAATCTTCACCCGGAAACTTTTTTCCTACTTCCCTGCCCAGGACGTATTTTCCATTGAGATGGACGTTATGCCCGGGCTGGCAAAAGCGGGTGTACTTTACGGTTACCCGGTTAAAAATCCTCCTCTTGACGTGGGAACGATGGAAGGATTAAATCATGCGCGGGAAATTTTAACCAAAGGGATCGGCCCCCATGCCCAAGCCCAATAAAACCCGGGCCGTTTTTCTCGACCGCGACGGCGTTGTGAACGAACTCCTCTTTCATCAGGAAATGGGAATTATCGAAACGCCGTTCACCGTGGATCAATTCAAGCTGAAAAAAAACGTGGGCAGGGCCATCCGCAGAATCAACCGGCTCGGCTTCAAGGTCATCATCGTCTCCAATCAGCCCGGCATTGCCATGCGGCATTTCTCGAGAAAGACCCTGGAAGCCATCAATCTCAAAATGATACAGTCTCTCGCCAAGGACAAAGCCCGTCTTGACGGAATCTTTTACTGCCTCCATCATCCCGTTAAAGGCCTGGGCGCGCTCAAAAAAAAATGCGCCTGCCGAAAACCCAAACCGGGCCTTCTCTTTCAGGCCGCAAAGCTATTCAACATCGACCTCAAAAAATCCTTCATGATCGGGGACAGCATCTTAGACGTCCAAGCCGGGAAAGCCGCCGGCTGCGAGACCATTCTTCTCGCACACTTGAAATGCGACCTCTGCCACCTCATGGCCCGGCGCGGCATCAAACCGGATTACCTCGTCAAAGACATCCTCACCGCCGCAAAGACCATTCAAACAAAAGCCAATCCCAAAAAATAATCCTGATCCCCGATAAGACGCGCGATCAATCTCTCGGAGACAAGTTGCATACTACGGCCCGCGAGCATGTCCGCGGCCTGGTTGTAAGAAGCAAAAAAAGTAAGATAGAGGCTTGAGGCGCCTTGCTCTTCATAAGTTTTAAGGACTTTCCCAGCCTTCGTGAGCTCCAGTCTTCCCCGTATCTCATAGTCCACACGCACCCTGAGCCAGGGATAAAGCAGGAATACGGAAACAATCAGGAGCAGATTTTTTCCCTCATTGGCAAGATAGTGATAGTGGAATTTTTTTTCAAAATCAATATACAATTCAATATCCGCGCCGGAGGAGTCGGAGGCCGGATAGATAATTCTGTCAAAAAGGCCGGCTTTGTTGAGAATATCCGCAAAATAAAGCGTCACCGCCACGCTGGATTCCGAATCACTCAGCGCGCCCTGATCGCGGAGATGCCGGATGCCGGCGTTAAAAGGAATTTTCTGCCTGGCCTTGAGGAAATTCCCGGCGGCGGGACTGCTAAGATCGCTAATCTCAATATGCTGGCATCCGGCCAGAAGGCATATGAGGAGACAGCTTGAAATTAATTTCTGCACGGTACCGGTTCTTGACGAGACAGGTATTGCTTCACAGCCCACAGATTCTTCACTGCGCTCAGAATGACAGGTAGACTCAAAGCTTCCGGCCTGAATGCCGGAGCGAATTCGGCGAGCACGCCGGCTGAGTGAAGGCGTCAGACCGGAAGCTGGCCGCTCCACTTTTTCGATTTATCAGAAAACTTATACGCCTCAAAGACGAGACGCATCGCTTCCATCCCATCCTCCGCGCTCCCCAACGGCTGCCGATTCTCCTTGATCGCAGCCAGAAACTCCTGCCACTCCAACAACCACGACTTATCATCCCCCCGGAACTCGGTGGTTGTCACTTCAAACGGCTTACCGTATTTTTTGGGGCAATGATGAAGCTTCTCGGTTCCGTAAGACCCGCCTAGGCCCTCGACCTCGAGATACCCTTCCTCGCCGAAAATTTCAAAGGAAAAAAGATTTTTCCATTGAAGAAGCGAAGTGTGAATGGAGGCCATACGGCCCTTTTGTCCGCGCATCATCATAAAGGCATTGTCCTCAAGCTCGCCGAGCGGCCAATACTGGGTTTCACGAAAGCAGGCGACCTCGCTGAAGTCGCCCAAGAACCAGCGCGAAAGGTCCACGGCGTGAATGCCCTGCTCCATGAGATGTCCTCCACTCGCGATTTTGGGATCCGCGCGCCATTCCTTTTCCCGACCCGGCTCACCCGTGATGCCGTAACGGCAACGGATAAATAAAAGTTTGCCAATTTTTCCCTCATCCGCCATTTTTTTAGCTTCCAGCATGGCGGGGTGATGGCGGTGATTGAATCCGCATTTGAGTACTTTGCCTGTCTTTTTCGAGGTGTCGATCATGCTGCAGCATTCGTCCATCGTACGCGCCAAAGGTTTTTCGCAAAGCACATGCTTGCCGGTTTTCATGGCCAGCACGGAAATTTTTTCATGCAAATGAGGCGGGGTCGCGACAATCACGGCGTCCAGGTCATTCCGCTTGCCGACCCATTCCCAGCCCTGCGCGGATTCGCATTGAAACTGGGCCGCGAGCGTTTTAGCGTGGTCCTCATGCTCCGCGGAAATCACGACCAGTTTCATGTCTTTGATTTTTGAAAAAACCGGCCCGCGCCGCCGCGCCTGAAGCCCCGCACCCACCATTCCGATTCTCATCATGATTTTTTCCCCCTCAACTGTCCGCGCCCGATTTCAAGATAGTCATAGCCCAAAGCCCGCAGTTTGGCGCCGTCCAGAAAATTCTTGGCGTCGAGAAACAGGGGTTGGGCCAGCGATTTTTTAATGCGTGCGTAATCAAGCCCCTGATACTCCGGCCACTCGGTCATGAGCAAAATGCCCGAGCTCCCTTCCGCAGCCCGGTAAGGGTCCGGATCGTATTCAAATGTTTTGCCGCCCTTGTATTCCGAAAGGTCGGCCTTAGGATCATGCGCCTTGATCCTGGCACCGCGGGTATGAAGGTTTTGAATGATTTCAAGGGAAGCCGAGCGCCGGAGCGTGCTGGTACCGGGCTTGTAAGTCAGGCCATAAACCGTGAGTGTTTTATTTTTTATATCGCCGCCGAAATAATCCGCCACCATCCGGGCCACGGTTTCGGTTTGGAGGCGGTTGATTTCAAGCACGATGGACGCAAGAGGCGTGGGCACGCCGGTTTTTCTGCCGAGATTCTGGACGCCCCTCAAATCCCGCGCCAGCGTGGCGCCAGCAAACCCGAGGCCGGGCCTGACCTGCGCTTTTTTGCCGATGCGGCTGTCCTGTTTCAGGATTTTTGCGATTTCCATGCCGTCCGCGCCCACGGCATCGCACAAATTTCCGATTTCATTGGCAAAGCTGATGCTGGTCGCGAAAAAAACATTGAGCGCGTGCTTGGCCATTTCCGCGGTGCGCCATGAAACGAAAAACTTCTCACAGGTGAAGGACGCAAAAAAGTTTTCTGCCTTGGCGCAGGCCTGCACCGAATTCGCGCCGACCACGATCATATCCGGCTGTTTGAAAAGCTGTATGGCCTGGCCGAGCCGGATATTTTCGGGGCTGCACACCAGGTCAATCCCTGCGCCCTGCCTTTTTTGCTCAATCAGTTTCTGCCATCTTTCCGAGGTTCCCACGGGAATCTGGCTGTTAATAATAAGAAGCGCGCCTTCCTTAATATAAGGCAGAATGGCCGTGAGCGTGTTATCGAGGAGGGTCAAGTCCACCTGGTCGTCATCGTCTACGGGCGTGTCATAAGTGATCAAAACCATTCCGGCGCCGGACAGGGCCGCGGCATACTCGTTTTCAAAAGAAAGATTGCCCGCGCCGCGGTGTTTCTTCACCAAATCGTCAAGGCCCGGCTCAAAAATGGGAAGCTTTCCCTTCTTAATTTCACGCATGATTTCCGGCCGCGCATCAATAGCGGAAACTTTGTATCCCATATCCGCGAGCCCTGCGGCGGACACAAGCCCGAGATGCCACAATCCGATAACGCAAACTTTTTTATTGTCCATGAGCGTATAATTCCTGGGGCTGTTCCAACATGCGGCGGACGGCGATTCGCACGGCCTCATCCGAAGTACGCTTCGGTGCCCAGCCCATGGCGCGCACTTTGGAAATATCCAGCGCAATTTTAGCCTGATCGCCGGGCCAGCCGCGCTCGCCGCCTTTGATTTTGATTTTGCAATCCTTCAGGCCCATTTCTTCGATCACCATCTTGGCAATATCCAGCACCAAGGTTTCATCCGGCGCGCCGATATTGAAAACATCGCAGAACCCCTCGCTCTCTTTAAGCGCGGTGTGTTCGATCACATACTGCATACCTTCAAGGCATTCCTCGGAAAGGAGGTAACTTTTAGTTTGCGTGCCATCACCCAGGATCTCGAGCTCTTTGGGATTTTTTTTGAGCTTGTTGATAAAATCAAGAATCACGCCGTGCGTGATGCGGCCCGAAATCACGTTGCCGTAACGAAAAATCCAGGCCTCAAGGCCAAAAAGATGGGCGTAGGCGCTGATCAGGGCTTCGCAGCCGAGCTTGGCTGCGCCGTAAAGGGAGATGGGAAGTGTGGGTCCGTCTTTCTCCGACCGGAAGCCGCTGGTTTTTTCCCCGTAAACTGCGCCCGAGGATGCGAAGGCGATTTTACGGACCTTGGCCGCGCGCATGGCCTCAAGCAAATTCCGGGTGGCAAGAAGGCCGTCATTGATATCCATCATGGTATTTTCGATGCCGCCCGGAATGTCCGCGTTGGCGGCCAGATGCCAAACAAAATCCTTGGCCTTCACCGCATCCTTGAGTTTGCCCTCTTCCTGCAAAGTGGCCTTGATAAGCTCAAGACTGGGATTTTTTAGAAGGTGTTGGATTCTCGTTGTGCCATGGCTCAGACGGTCAAAAATCGTGACCTTTGCGCCTTGGCGCAGCATTTCCTCGGAAAGAAAACTCCCGAGAAATCCAGCCCCCCCCGTGATTAAAACCTGTTTACCTTTAAAACTCATAGTGTTTGGATTGTACCGGGTGCCCTTTAAAAGTCAACTTTGCATCCGCAATTACCTGTTACGCGCAATGACAATCACGCGATTATGCATGTTGGATATGCTACTTATAGCCAAGAGAGATTCCGCAACAAAGCGGAAGGCAGGATCCATGGCATAACGGCCGAGATCCGTGTTCACTTTAATTTTGGCGAGAATCTCGAATCCTTCCCTTTTCAAAAGTTCGCAGAGCGTCGTGTCCGTGAAATAAAGCGTGTGATCCACGGTATACAATTTGCTAAGGGCATAAGTGAATTTTCCGAAACTGAGCCGGTACGCAAACGCGGCCACAAAATCCAGAAAACTGAAATGATTGGGAGTCGCCACGATGAATAATCCTCCCTGTTTGAGCATGGCGCGCGAACGCCTCACCAAGTCGGCCGGATCGGGCAAATGCTCGATAAAATCCCAGTTTGAAACCGCGTCGTACTCATTTTTCTGAATCGTTGCCCGGAAAAAATCTTCCTTAAAAATTTTTATTCCATGCTCCCGTTCAAGCTCCGCGACCCGGCTGCAATTCGGCTCAATCCCGAATGCCTGCCATCCTTGTTCTTTTGCCACCTTCAGAAAAGCTCCCTGCCCGCAGCCGACATCCACCAGCTTGCCGCGACCCGGAGCATGCTTCAAGCATTCGCCGAGAGCCCGATCGTAAGCCGAGCGCGTCCTGGGAGTGATCCAAGTTTTTTCTTCGCAATAATCCGCGAAAAATCCGCTTACCTTTTTTAAAAGTTGAGGCGAGGAAAATATTTTTGCCATGCCCTCCGGCGAAAGATAGGGATTGAGAAACATCATGGAACAGGCCCGGCATTTGTGCACGCGAAGCACGCCAAGAGGATAGACAAGCACCCAATCCCTGCCCAAACACAGCGGGCACTGTTTCATGGGCGAGAGATATTCTGCCAGCCAATCCAGATTCAACTTATATTCCCTGCTAATTTTGATAAATTAAATTTGGACAATTGCCTGTTTGGTGAAGCGAATTTGACGAGCGTCAACGAATTTAGCTTAATCATGCCTTCAGCTCGTCGTCTGAGCGGAACCAACAGGCTGTTGTCCAATGGAATTTTCGAAAAAGCCTTCGGCCCAATGATGCAGCATGAGCAGCCCCCATATTTTGAAAGTGTGATTGTGCCTGGCCTTAAAATGCTCGCGCAGAATTTGCCGGATGTAGGACCGCTCGAGAATCCCGTCCAGAGCCGGATGTTCGCGGAGAAGATAATTTTCAAGATAGGGTCTGAGAGGCTTCCTGAACCACCCGGCAATGGGCACGTGAAAACCCGCTTTCTTCCGCATCAAGATTTCTTCGGGCAGCTTCCCTGCCATAACCTTTTTCTGAAGATATTTCAGCGTCCGCCCGCGGAATTTGAGCTTGCATGGCAGCCTTGAAAGATACTCGACCAGCTCATGGTCCAGAAAAGGCACACGCGCCTCAAGCCCATGCGCCATGGTCATGGTGTCTACTTTGTAAAGATTATTTCCCGCCAGCCATACTTTTAAATCCGCGTAAAGGCATCGCTCCGGAAATCCCAATTTTCCGGCACGGCGGAAAAACTGCTCATACAGCGGAAATGCGTCCGGGTTTTCAATTTTGGCAAAAACGCCGGGCTGGAAAAGTTTTTTCTTTTCCGTGTCCGTAAAAATGGTCCGCCACCAATAATGGGCCTTCTCCGCTTCAAAACCGCCGGCCTCGACGAATTTTTTGGCGCGGTAATCAAAGCTGAGTTTTTTGTCCGAGGCCGGGAGCTGCCTCACCACCGTTTCCAGCAAATATTTTCTGATGAAACCCGGCCAGCGGGAATAGATGGAATGAAAATAGTCGGCCTTAAAAGTCGGATAACCGACAAATACCTCATCCCCGCCGTCACCCGACAACGCCACGGTCACATGCTGTTTGGCCAGCCGGGAAACCATATATAATGGAAGCGCGGCCTGATCCGCCAGAAGATTATCCGCGACCCAGGCCATGCGCGGAATGTGCTCGGCCACATCCTCGGGCGAGCAGGTGATTTCATAATGGTCCGTGCCGAAATATTTGGCAATCTGTTTAGCATAGGGTGTTTCGTCATAAGCAGAATCCTTGAATCCTACGGAAAAGGTCTTAATCGCCCCATGCTTGTGCTCTTTCATCAGGGCCACCAGCGTGCTCGAATCAAGCCCGCCGCTCAGGAAAGCGCCCACCGGCACATCCGCAATCAGGCGGCGCTCCATGGATCGGTGAAGAAGCTCTTCGATTTTCCGCACGGCAGCCTCTTCCGATTCATCGATCGTGCCGTCCACCGGCACATCCCAGTAGGGTTGAATTTCAACCCGGCCCCGGGTCACCTTCATCCAGCAGCCGGGCGGAAGCTGTTTGATCCCTTCAAAAGGCGTCCAGGGATGCGGCAGGTAATTTAAAGAAAGGTAATGCGAAATGGCCTGCAGATTGAATTCCTTTTTTACCCACGGGCTTTCGAGAATCGGTTTAATCTCCGAGGCAAAGAGAAATCCCTCGCTCGACTCGTGATAAAAAAGGGGTTTGACTCCGAGCCTGTCCCGGGCAATGAAAAGAGAATCCTCCTTGGCGTCGTAAACGGCAAAGGCAAACATACCGGCAAAGGATTGGACACATCGTTCGCCCTCATGCTCATACTGATGCAGAATCACTTCCGTGTCGGAATGGGTGTAAAAGGACTGCCCTTGACGAATCAGCGCATCGCGCAATTCGCGGTAATTATAAATCTCGCCGTTAAAAATGATCCACTTGGACTGGTCTGCGTTGTGAATAGGCTGGTCGCCGGTGGAAAGATCAATCACCTTGAGCCGCCGCATGGCAAACCCAAAGTGGCGGTGGCGGTAAAACCCTTCCGCATCCGGCCCGCGGTGAGTCATCAGCCCGTTCATGCGTTTGAGGAGCTCCTCATCCACGTCCTGATTTTTAAATGAGAAAATTCCCGCTATACCGCACATGATTCAAACATTTTTGCCACACCTTCTTTGAATTCGACGGGATTGAAAACAAAATCCCGCGAGGTCTGCGAAATATCAAACGCCTCGTGTTTATCCAACTCCAGGATTTGCTTGGCCGGAAGACGGGTGTTCTTAAAAATCTGCACGTAAACCCGGAGCACGGCCTGAACCGGCTTTAAGGGAATGGGAATAAAAAAACGTTTCAAATGTAATCCGGCGGCAAGAAAAATGAGCATTTCCTTGAGCGCGATTTGCCGGAGTCCGGCCACATTGTAAATTTTGTTAGGCACCGGCCTGTCCACCGACTGCATCAGAAGCGAAATCACATCGTCGATAAAAACAGGCTGAAGCCGGAAGCTTCCTCCTCCGAGAAGCGGGATCAGGGGAAATTTTTTCAGCGTTCGGATCATGAGGCCGGTGTTGTTCTCATCCCCTTCCCCGTAAATGTAGGCAGGCCGGAAAATGATATATGGAAGCCCGGAAAGCTTTACGATTTCCTCGGCCTGAAATTTGGTTTCTCCATAGCTTCCGTGGCGCCGTATCGCGGCCACGGAGCTCACAAAAATAAAGCGCCCGGCGCCCTCGCATCGTGCGGCCTCCACCACATTCTTCGTAATATCAATATTGACGCGGCGGAGCGCTTCTTCCGTTCCGTTGATGAGACCGAGAATATGAATGACCGTATCGCAGCCTTTGAAAGCGCGGCGTAGATCTTCCTTCTTTTCAAAGTCCACTTCGCAAACTTGCGCGGAAGATATTTTGAGGCGGGCGCGCCGCGGTGAGGAGGAACGGACCAGACAACGCACCTCCTTCGCCCTTTTTTCAAGAGCCCTGAGAAGGTGGAATCCCACAAAGCCGGTGGCGCCTGTGACCGCAATCATGGAAGGAGTCCGGCCTCAGGCAAAGAGGAGTTTGAAACCGTATTTGACCATCCAGGAAGGCCTGAAATAATATTCACGGTAGGCACGGTTTTTATATTCAAGGACTTGCTCATGGGTGACATGATCCAGCTTCACCACCGGATGATGCGTGGTGTATTTTTTCCAGTCGAAGTTCACGATCCGGTCGGAGATCTGGCTATAAAATTTGGTGCCGGGATAAGGCGTCATCACGTCAAATTGGGCGACGGGGGCATTCAGATGCTTGGCGTATTCAATGGTGCTGTTCATAGATTCCGGCGTGTCGTCGATAAATCCGAGTATGAAAAATCCGATGATTTTGATTCCGATTTTTTCGGCAAGCTTCACGACTTTCTCCTGCTGGGTTTCCTTGATGGGAAGGCGGCCGGATTTCTTCACGATTTCATCCCGGGGCGATTCGATGCCCAGATGAATCACGCGTAGCCCCGAACGGTGCATGAGTTCCAGCATGGGCTCATCCAGACAATCCGCCCGGGTCTCGCAGCTCCATTCCACCTTGATATTCCGACGGATAATTTCTTCGGAAATTTCACGCGCCCTTTTTTTATTCTGGGTGTACATGATGTCGCGGAAGGCCAGGCTGCGGACGCCGTATTTTTTCTGCAAATACTCGATCTCATCCACCGTGTGCTTCGCGCTTCGTGAGCGCCACTTCTCGGTTTGGACCACCATGTAGGGACAATAGCTGCAGTCAAAACTGCAGCCGCGGCTGGTAAGAATCGAAAGCAGGGGCTTTTTTTTCAGAATGGGAAAATAGCCGTATTTTTGAATCGGAAACCCGTCCCAGTCCGGAAACGGAAGCGATTCGATATTCTGGATCAAGGGGCTTTCGATTTCACCTTTCGGTTCCAGATTCCCTTTCGCGATTTCAATGGCGGCCTGTTCGGGTTCCCCCTTGATCACAAAATCTGCGGCCTCAAGAAATAGCTCGGGCTTAACGGTCGCAAAGGCGCTGATGAATCCTACTTTTCTTCCCGGCTTTTTAATTTTACGGGCGAAAGCGATCTCCTCATCATACCCGACTATACTCGAGGCCATGATCACAAGGTCTTCATCCTTGGGGAAAGAATCATAAAATGCGACTTCATGGCCGTGCTGGCGAAAAATTGCGGCCATGTAGCCAAAATGGACCACGGGCATGTCCACATTGTTCCATTTAAGGAGGGAATAAATCCTAGAAACAATATCTTCGCCGTGCGAGGCATTGCCGAAAGTCCCGGCCTTGTCCTTGTTATTGCACCCGGTCCGACTTTCTTTTAAATCAATCAGTGCTATTTTCATATTTTGCGAAATTGATACAGCTGGTACAGGGTTTCGTTTCCTTCAGGCGACCTAAAACGTTTAGTATAAATAGGATCGAAATAAAGGGCAAGCTCATTTTCCCGCTCATGCGCCAAACGGGTAATCCGGAACGGCGCGTCATCCTTCCAGGCCTCCCTGTCAGCGCCTTCCAGGATCAAAAGGTGAGTGAATCCCTCCTGTCGGAGGAGCTTTACGGTCCCGGCAAAGGAGCTGGCCCGTTGGTCGTATCCTGTCCTCATGGCATACACGCTTTCCCGTGCCACAGTACGGTCATAAAAATAGAGATGACTCTCATCCGCGCAAAGAATTTTGGCTTGAGGGGGAAGATTCTTATTGATCCATTGTGCGACTTCGTAACTCCGCTCGGTGAGGCTAAGATAATGATCCCGTGATTCAAGCCCCAGAGCCACGCGGAAACTTTCCCGGTAGTGATAAACCGCAAGGCCGGCATGAATGAACAAAATAAACCCCAAGAGAAATCTCAGCCCCTTCCCCACCATGGTTTCATCGAGAGCTTCGGAAAGACCTATCATCGTCATAACAATCAGGACAGGAAGCAGGGGGAGAAGAAATCGCAGGCTCTGCCCCAGAAGGAACCACAGTACAAGATAAAACAAACAAAAGAACGTCATGAAGCCAAAATGGGGAATTTTTCTTCGCCCCAAAACAATCGCGGCCGGTAAAAAAGCGAGAACAGCCGGCCCGATTTGGACGCCATAACCTTCAAATTTTTCGGGGTGCATGGTCACATTCCATGGAATCAGAAAAAAATTAATCAGTGTCTTGGGCACGCCGATGTCATTGTACTGAATCGTAGGATCACCGGATTTAAAAATTTGATAAAAATAAGGATAAACGGGATTGCCAAGCTGAATATAGGACCGGATGTACCAATAGCCCCCTGCCGCAAAAACGGCGGCGATAAAGTAAAAAATTCCACGGGTTGTTTCTTTTCTGTCACGGCCGGCAAAAAGCAGCCCCATGAGGAAAAGGAAAATTCCAAATACCGCTATCAGGGCTAAATATTTCACGCCCAGGGCAAAGCCCGCAAAAATTCCCGCTAAGATCATCCATCCCGGCTGGGGCGAATCAAGCCAGCGAAGAAAGGCCGAAAAGCTCAGCAGGCAGTATGCGCCCAGCGCCACATCGATATAGGTGGTTCCCATTTGATTGACAATGAGCGGCGTGGTGAGCCACAAAAAAGCCCCGTACCATGCCCATCCGGTTTTAGCATGCCGGCGAATCAGAGCGATGATAGCTCCGGCTGCTATCAATCCAGTGGCCAGGTGAAAAAATTTCGCCAGCACCATGCCTCCCCAAAACGGATGCCCTCCCGGCACGCCGATGCCCAAAGCCAGAGTATCCAGCATTTCCATGGATAAGGGAAAAAGCGAATTGAATTCATAAGGCAAATAACCGATGCGATGTTCTTTCAGAAATATCTTGGGGAGGTGGAGATGATAGCATAATGAGTCATTGGAAGTCTCAGGCGCCAAAACTCCCGCCGTCAAGGCCGCCGCGGCAACAAGAAAGAACCCGATCATCATCCCGCTAGAATAATCCAGCCGGATTTTCCAGGTTCCGGTTCCTTTTCTCAAACAGTCCCAGTCCTGTTTGAGCGATGGAAGGCATAGCAAAAACATCAAAATTAAAACCCCTCGTAGAGTCCATGGATTCAGGAAGGAAGTTAACCCCAGCATCAAAACCGCATAAGCTAAAATTCCCAGTCCGAGCCCTGCGCCAAAAACAATAGTTTCATCCGGCGCCGCGGCAATCCGGAATCCAGACAGCGCTTTTCTGCCAAGGCTGTAGCACAGAAAAAGAATTCCGATTCCCAAAATAAGATTGATCATAAAATCGTCAATGGACCAAGGCGGAAAGAATTTTATTCAGCCACATGAATTTGATAAAAAATGCGACAACCGCCGCAGCCCAAAAAAATAAAAGCCACCGTTTCACAGAACCCTTTCCTCCCATTAAACTTGAACACCCCGGCCAGCGGCCTTTTGCCAGACCAGAACCGCCGACCACGCCAAAGCAGTGAGCAAAGCCGCGAGCCCCAGCCACCGGTACATCACCGGGCCATATTCAAATACAACTTCATTCTTTCCTTTCTTGAGGGCCGTAGCCCGAAACAATTTGAGCGCTTTCGAGAAATCCGCAGGTTTTCCATTCACCCTAAGCCACCAGCCGGGGTACGCGATGTCCGAAAGCACGAGGAGCCCATCCTCGGGTGCGTTGATTTCAAGGCTCACACGGTTCTGATCGTAATTCAAGGAATCCACGGGCTGGATATTCTTAAGCTCAGTCATTGAATCCACGGCAAAAACGCGCGGCAAAAAAAAGGCCCGGGGCAGGACTGTGTCATTTCGGTAAAGCGTGATCCCGTTTTCCTCGGTGACCGGTATCAGTCCTCGAGCACTCAGCGGCTTTGTGGAAAGGATGTACTTTACATTGAGAAAACTGAGAAGAGAAAGATTCTCCTCTACTTTGCGCGGGTCCACCCAGCTAATTGAAAGAGAATCGTTGGTGTATCCCCACCCCTCAAGAAAATTCCTATAGGCCTTCATTACAAGCGGTGAATAGACACCGATATCGTCCATCCCATAAAGCATATTGAAATTGGGGAAAAGCGGATACTTCTCATTTTCCGAGGATTCCTGATAAACCTCCATGACTCGAAAAATGGAAATATCCTTTTTCAGATAATCCACAATGGCAGATTTTCCGGCAGGCGTGTCAAAGGAGCGGAAATCCCCGTAATTGGGCTTGATGCTGGTGAAGCCATAAAGGAAAAGATCCATAAAAAGCACAAGACAGCACAGCCATTTTCCGTATTTCCTCAAAAATTTCTCGGGAACCAGCCAGGCCGAACGGACAAACGTAAGGCAAAATCCCAGCAGGCCCCATTCAATGCGTGTGTCCGTGCTCGACAGCCCGGCGAGCTGAATCACCTGCTCATAAAATCCCTCCGCCTTTTGCATATAAAAATCAAGCGGATGCGGATGCCCGGCCTGGCCGTAAATATGGTCCGCCACGTACCGCTTTAAAAACGGCAAAAGATAAGGCCGGTATTGCTCCAGGAACAAATGCGTCAGAAACGGCAAAAGAAGCATTAAGCCGCCCAGCACCATAAAAAAACGGTAACCGGACAAAACCTGGGGAGATGCGTATTTATTCCGGAGTTCCTCCCGGTTAAAAAACTTGTCAAAACCGAAACCGGCCAGCACCGCGCAGGAAAAAGTCACGAAGAAAAGAAATTTGATCGGCGTCCTGAAACTGTAAAAATGCGTGACCTCGATAATCGCACGGTAAAGCGGGCTGAATTTGCCAAGCGCAAGCAGAAGGAAAAAAACAGCGGCTGCGGCAAAAAACTTTTCGCGGGATTCTTTGCCGGAAAAGAGGCTTACCAAAACAAAAAAAAAGCCCAGGATACCGACGTAGAATTCTGACCCCAGGAAGCCGTCCCAGGAAGGATAAAACAGCGTGAGCCAGCCGAGGGGCGTCATGGATCCCACATAGGCCAGGTCTTTGATCGCATGCGCCCTGGAGGAAAGCATGGCCAGCTCAAAGGTCGGCAGAAGCTGGACCAGTGAAAAGAAAACAGCTGCCGCTCCCGACGCAGCAAAAAGCGCGAGAAACCGGCCACTTTTTTCCTGCCACCAGAGATACGTAAAATAAAGGCATGAATAGCCTATCGAGTAGACAGCCACCTGCAGGTAACCGGCAAAAAGTTGGACCGCAAACACAAGCGCCAGAAAAAAACCATCATTCCAGGATTTTTCCCGCTTGAGCCGGTCGAGCAAAATAAGCGTCAGAGGCAGCCAGATCACGGTTTTCTGCGAGATCAAATTGTAATAAAAATAACCGCCCTGCGTGGAGCCAAAAAGGTAAATCAGCGCGGCAAAAAACGAGCCCCAATCCGAAATCCCTGAGCGCCGGAGATAGGAATAAAACAGAAGCGCTCCCAGAAAATACTGAAAAAGAATTTCATAGTTGTAAGCGATCTTGAGGGGCAGAAAAAAAAGAAAAATGAAATTAAGGGGATAAAAGGCGCCGATTTGTCCTTCGGCCAGCAGGGGAAATCCGCAGTGAATCCTCGTAGTCCACCACGGAAGATGAAAATGCCGTATCGCAGATTGGTAAAACTGGGCCCAGGGATATTGCTGCTCGCGGTGGTCGCCGCTCAAAAAGGACTTTTCAAGCGTGAAAAGTTGGAAAAAGACAATCACCAGCGCCAGAAGGATCAAAGCAACGAACCAGGCATCCTTCCGTTTCATGCGATTTTAAAATAGGTCGGATTGAATAAGGGATCAGCCGCTGGCAAGTTCAGGAACATGAACATCCCGATGGCTTGTCCTGAGGATATTTGAAGGCAGCCGTTTCCCGAATTGCCCCATGGAATGTTCATAACGCACCGCAGGGGCCGAAGGATTAAAAGGAATCTTGAGCTGTTTTCTCACATCGCGCTCCACAAAATCGCGCAATTTCACCAGCTCCTCGGCGCTCAAGTGATCTGTGAACACATAGGATTTGTAACCGCCGTCCGGATCGCCCTTGTAGTAATCGGCTACCACATTGTAGTCGACTTCGTAGCTGTACAACTTGTCGCCGGTCTTTTCATAAGTGTAAATCCATACGCCTTCGCGGTCTTTGTCCCGTACGGCAAAATCATAATAAGGCGTGCCAGGATAGGTCGTGATAATTGTGACATCAAAATCATCCGGCTTGGCCTGAAGCAGCCAATCGCGTGTTTCCATCACCGTTTCATTGGACTCGCCGGGATGGCCGATGGACATCAGCGCCTTGACTTTGAGGCCATGCTTGCGCGCGATCGCGACACAGCGCGTGTTCTGTTCTCGCGTCGCCTTCTTGTTGATATTGGTGAGAATGCGCGGCGAACCGGACTCAAAACCGGTCAGCAGCCAGCGGAATCCGGCCTTGACCATGGCCTCGGCCTGGAGGTCATTGAAAAGCTCGGCCTTCACAAATCCGCGAAGGCGGAATTCCGCACCCAATTCGCGTTGAAGTTCCCTGATGCCGTCCATCATCTCCACCATTTTGGGATTCACATTCAGCTCATCATCATAAAACATGAAACCCGTGACGCCGTAGGATTTGTACATCTCCCGCATTTCGCGAATAATACTTTCCGAAGAACGCGTGCGCACTCCGCGGAGCATGGGCGATTGCCGGCCGCCGCAAAACCCGCATTCAAACGGACATCCGAGCTGCGCGATAATGCTCATGGCCTGTTTTCCTTCGATATAATAGTGATAACTTGACGCATCCACCAGATGCCGGG